>CEVI01061496.1_pt1 | contig 44447 bp, 37 predicted proteins | sample 531471 | NCBI WGS metagenome assembly CEVI01 (sample SAMEA2623513, study PRJEB7988) | marine metagenome | isolation source: saline water (ENVO:00002010), including
TTATACAGATGCTGATCTGACCATGCAACTGACCGACTTAGAAGTGATGCCCACGCAAACGACCACTTACTATGTAACGGTAAGCGGAGACGGTGTATGTGAAAACCTACCGGGTGAAGCGGCAATGATTACCGTTAATGTTAGCGATCCGGGAACCCCTACAACAGATATGGCTACCCAAAGTTTTTGCGCAGAAGCCACGGTAGCCGATTTGATGACCAATGAAGGCAATGTGGTATGGTATGCTGATGAAGAAGGGGATACCTTACTCGATGATACAGAAGTTCTGGTAGATGGAATGACCTATTATGCTGGTTTTGATCCATCCAGTGGCTGTGCAAGTAATGACTTATTAGCGGTAAGGGTGAATTTAGCTACAAACATAGCACCAACTATAGATGGTCTTTTAGACGGAATTTGTTTAATGCAGGAAGTAACTTACACTACCGATTCCGGTAAAGAAGATTACTTGTGGGATATTGATGGAGGTGAAATTGTAGCTGGCGGAGAATTGTCTGATAATTCAGTTACCGTAAGATGGACAAGCCTTTTAAATACTTCAGTAAGTGTTTCATACATGGATACTGGTAATTGCTCAACAGAACTTATGGAAATGATTGATGTGAACGTAGTCAACTGTTCAGACCTTGCATTGAGTATTTCCGTAGATAACCTCTCGCCAATGATTGGTGATGATGTTACCTTCACGATTAGGGTTGATAATCTGGGGAATAGTGATTTCAGGGATATCATGATTCGTGATATAATTGATTCAGGATATCGATTAAAATCGGTAACCGCTGCAATGGGCGAATTCAGTATGGTAAGTAAGGAATGGAGCATACCAATGCTAAGAGCCAATGCGTTCGCAGAAGTTCGCGTCACGGTAGAAGTGTTAGAAGGCGACGATTATATGAATATGGTAGAACTCGTATCTAGCGATCCAGTAGATACTAATGCCGCTAATAATGAGGCGCAAATTACAATTAATCCAATTTGTCTTCTTGTTTATAATGAATTTACTCCCAATAATGATGGATCCAACGACGTATTCAGAATTGATTGTATTGAGAATTATCCAAATAACAAGTTAGAGGTTTACAATCGCTACGGAGATCTGGTATATGAAACCAGGGGATACCAAAATGATTGGGATGGCACGGCAAATAAAGGTGCGATATTCACCAACAAGCCTTTACCGGTAGGAACTTATTACTATGTCCTAAAGGTAGATGGAAGAGGAGAAGTAGAAGATGTAAACATCCAGGGATGGTTATATATAATGAGATAATGTATCAATAAAATTAAATCTTAAAGAAAACATAGAATTATGAATACAGCTTATATATATAAAAACTTAAAATCCTGCTTTGTTCTCCTTATGCTCATGCTAACAAAAGAGGTGATAGCACAGCAGGATCCACACTATACACAGTATATGTTTAATACCATGTCAATTAACCCTGCTTATGCGGGAAGCACGGGAAGCTTGCAAGCACTATTGCTTTATCGTAGCCAGTGGGTGGGTGTGGATGGAGCTCCAGAGACTCAAAACTTTAGTATGCATTCTCCACTTCGAAATGAAAAAATGGGGTTGGGACTTAATATCGTGAATGATAAACTTGGTCCTTCGAGCGAAGTCTTTGCTGATGCTAATTTCTCTTATACTATTCAAACCGGATATTACACTAAGCTTGCCTTTGGAGTAAAGGGGGGCGCCCGTGTTTTAAATGTAGATTGGAGTAAAGGACGATTTTACGATCCAGAAGATGTACTTTTAAATAACAATATCGACAGTAGGATCATGCCTTCACTGGGGGCAGGTGCTTATTGGTATTCTGATCGCTGGTATATTGGAGCATCGATCCCCAATTTTATCCGCTCAGATTATTATGATGATATACAGGAGGCGGTTCTTTCCAATCGTTTACATTATTTCATAATGGGGGGGTATGTATTCGATATCAATAGAAACTTGAAACTTAAGCCTGCTTTTTTAGTGAAGGCCGTTAGCGGTGCACCGGTCTCTGTAGATGTATCAGCAAATTTTTTATTACAGGAATTTCTGAATTTAGGAGCGGCTTATCGTTGGAACGACTCGGTAAGCCTGCTGGCTGGTTTTCAAATCTCCAGAAGTTTGTTTGTCGGCTACTCATATGATTACACCACTACAGATTTTACTAAGTATAATGATGGTACTCACGAGATTCTATTGCGTTTTGACCTTTTGAAAGGGAATAATAAAATTAAATCTCCTCGCTTTTTCTAATCTTAATCGCTATGAAAAACTATTATATAGTATCGATTTTTTTGATTCTGGGTATATCGCTTCAGGCACAGCGTGTGAAGCATGCTGATCAATTATTTGAGGAGATGAATTATATAGAGGCCGCAAAAGTTTATGATGATTATTTAGAAAAAACTGATAAAAGAGAAATAGAAACCCTTAAGAATGCCGGGGATGCTCACTATTTTATTAGTAAGATCCCACAGGCTTTAAAATGGTATGCCCAATTGTACAAAATCCAGGGAGAGGCGATGGAAAACGAGTATTTGTTTAAGTATATCCAAACTTTGCGTGGTGTGCAGGATTATGAAAAAGCTGACGCGTTAGCTGAAATTTATTTAAAACGTCAAAAAAATCCTATGCTTATCAATCGGTTTAAAGAGCAGAGAAAAGAACTCCGCGATTTGAAGGAAGAAAGTTCAGATTACGTGCTTTATAATTTATCGATTAATAGTGAGAATTCAGATTTCGGTGCTGCATTTTATGGCGATCAGTTAGTGTATTCTTCAAGCAAAAAAAATAATGAAACTAGTAATAAAATATATGTATGGAATCAGCAGCCATATTTAGACCTGTATATCGCTGATCGCACTGAAAATAACGGCGAGCTTATAAATGAACAACTGTTTATGGAAGGTTTAGCTTCGCGTTATCACGATGCAACTATAGCATTTTCTAACGCATTGGATACCATATACTATACCACTAACATGAGCAAAAATAACAAATGGTCTAATAAAAACGGGGTGAATAATTTTCATGTGATGCGAGGACATATTGTAGAAGGTGAAGTTAAGGGTATAGAAGACCTAATTTTTAATAGCAACGAGTATTCGGTTGGACATCCCGCGCTTAGTGCAGATGGGAAATATTTATTTTTTGTCTCGGATATGCCAGGGGGATTTGGAGATACAGATCTTTATATGGTTCAACTAAATCCAGATGGGAGTACGACACTACCAAAAAACCTTGGGGCTCAAATCAATACGGAAGGTCGGGAGATGTTTCCATATTATCAGAATGATGTTTTATATTTTTCTTCAGACGGGCATTATGGTTTAGGTGGTTTGGATATTTTCCAGGCTAAAAATTTGGGGGATTTTCGGTTTAGTGTTCCGCAGAATTTAGGAAAACCTGTTAATAGCAGTAAGGATGATTTTTCGTATATCATTGCTGAAAATCAAGAAGAAGGTTATATGTCGTCTAACCGAAGTATGGGTAAAGGTGATGATGATATTTACTATTTTACCCGTTCCTGTTATCAATTGATGGCGGGAAAAGTTTTGGATTCGCTTACTAAAAAACCACTAGCGAATGCATCTGTAATCATCAAAAATCAGTTCGATACCAAGATAAAAACGGTGATGACCGATAGCAAGGGAATCTATTTAGCACAAGTTCCCTGTAATAATACATTCTTAGTTACTGGTACCAAAAATAACTATTCTATAGCTGTAAAATCGATTACTACAGGAAATGTACACCGCGATACGTTGGATGGCGTAAACTTTCTACTCTCTTCTTACAACGATTTAGTAGAAATTGATGGAGATGAAGAGAAAATAAAGATCGATCCTATATTTTTTGAATTTAATGAATATGATATCAGGCCCAGAGCGGCAAAACAACTAGATCATATTGTTTATGTATTGGAAAGTTTTCCCGAGATGAAAATTAAAATCGAGTCCCATACCGATTCCCGGGGCAGTGATACCTATAATTTATTGTTATCTCAAAATCGCGCAAAATCAACTAAAAACTATCTAATCTCAAGGGGTATTGCTGAAAACCGAATTGTAAGCATCAAAGGCTACGGAGAAATAGAAATCCTTAACCGCTGTGTTAATGGTGTAGAGTGTAATGACGAAGAACATGAAGAAAATCGCAGATCTAATTTTATTATCGTAAAATAAAAAAGAGCGCTTATGAAAACACAACATAAAATTTATCAATTTTTAATCCTGTCTACCCTAATGCTTTTAAGTGATTCAATTTATAGTCAGGTAGGTATAGGAACAACGAATCCCAAAGCTAAATTAGATGTTAATGGTACACTGAGGATCGGCACTACACCAATAGGGGGCCTGGCCAGTGCTAAAGATTCTATTTTAGTTATTGATGGACAAGGAATAGTAAAGCGGATACCCGCTGTTAAGGTAATAAATGCAGTAGGCAAGACCATCGTAAAAGGAGGAATGTCTACCACAAACGCCATATTAAGTTTAAATATAAGCTTGAATTCCTGGCAAAAATTGAGATTTAATAATACAGAATTTGATAGCAACTCAGAGTTTAATACAAGCAGTAATATATTTACAGCTAAGTCTTCTGGTATATATCGGATTGATGCAAAAATAACAATGAATCAAATTTTTATTGGCGATATAGGAATAGCTGCCGTAAAACGAAATTTAGGTGGCCAGGAAACTTATATTGCCAGAGACTATTATTCCAATATTCGGGTTAATGTGCTAAATTTAATTGATGTAGGAGTAAATCCTCCTTCACGGGTAATAAACGGGCTGGTAAGGCTGGAAAAAGGGGAAACTTTGGAATTTAGAATTCGGTCTACAGTAAGTTTAAGTGTACTTACTGACAGGGCAGATACTTATTTTAATATAGAACAAATTGGCTTCGATAATTAATAAAGAATACCTGTTTTTTTGAAATAGCGTCTATCTAAGCGCATAAAAAACAGTGGAAGAGTTCGAAGGAGGTGATTAAGGCCAGACTCTATTTTATACCTTTCCTTTTTTATAAAAAAAGAACGCATTATTCAGTCGGTATTGATAATTTAGTAGATTAATCATCTGGAATCAGTCTTTATATAATATTGACTTAAATTATGTTTAATATTTTAATGATTTAATACAAAAACATTTTAAAAGAGATAATTTGACAAAATAGTATTACTTTTTGACAAATAAGTATTATCCCAACTTTAAGCATTTCTTTATATTCGAATTATAGTTTTTTCTTTGATATCTATTCGTTTGATTATTCAATTCTTCGAAATGAATCAATAATCCATCAAGAAAAATTTCACAGGATTAATACTAAAAAATATAATCGATAAAAAAATATAAAATGTATTTACTAAAACGTTTTCGTTTGAATAGGTTTATAAAATTTGTCGTTAGGATTTTTAATTTCGGTATTGTATTTTTTTATAGTTTACCCCCTTAACCTTATGAATTATTTTAAACCCTACAGCCAATATGTCTTTCTGAAAAGAAAATATTTTACATCTTAATTTAGCAATTTTAAATGTTGCTCTTAGTTATAGACCCCACCCACCAAAACTAAAATTAGCGAAGTTAGCCTTTACTCGATAATCGAGATTAAATGGATTAATCCCGTTCTGATAATTATCAGAATGAGGATGGTATGGTAATGCCTTATGGTATCGCCCAAAGGTAATTTACTATAAATCATATTTATATAACCAACTAAAAAACTATATATGAAAGTACCATTACTTGCAATAATTTTATTGATACTACCAATATCCTTACTGGCTCAGGAAAATATACTGGTAACCGGTATGGTCACCGAAGCAGATACGGGCATGCCTGTTCCCAGTGTAAATGTTGTGGAGAAAGGAACCTCTAATGGGGTACTCACAAATTTTGACGGCGAATTTGCAATAGAGGTTCCTTCAGATGCAATTCTGGTTTTTAGCTTTGTGGGTTATGAAACCCAGGAAGTTGTCGTAAATGGCAAAACCGAATTACAAGTTTCGTTTGCACCAGCAACCTCAGCACTCGATGAAGTTGTGGTGGTAGGATATGGAACCCAGAAAAAAGCAGATTTAACCGGAGCCGTTTCCGTAGTAGATATGGAAAGTATGGGCAGACAGCCCAGTCCGCAGGTAACCGAACAGTTACAAGGACAGGCATCAGGGGTAACCGTTACCAGTTCTGGGCAACCTGGCCAGGCGCCACAGGTAAGGATTCGTGGGATTAATACCTTTGGGGACAGTACTCCTTTATATGTTGTAGATGGAGTACCTACACAAAATATCAATTACTTAAACCCAAATGATATCGAAAACATGCAGGTGCTCAAAGATGCCGGCTCTGCTTCTATCTATGGTGCTCGTGCCGCCAACGGAGTGATAATTATAACGACTAAAAAAGGAAAGGGCGGACTTAAAGTTAATTACAATGCCTTTTACGGTACGCAAATAGTTCCTAAAGGAAATGTTTACGATATACTTAATCCGCAGGAGCATGCAGACCTTAGATGGAGGGCTATGGAAAATACCAACCCCGGGGCAGGCATTACCGATAGGCAATATGGGTCTGGAGCACAACCCGTACTTCCTTATTATATTTTGCCGGGAGGAGCCGCTCAAGGTGAAGTTGATGAATCTACATATTACGTAGATCCCTATTATACAAGTTCTGATGCAGTAAATGGCTTTAACCAAATTATTAGAGCGAACCAGAATGGCACTAACTGGTTTCAGGAGATCTTTAATAATGCACCTATCACCAACCATAATATCGCTGTAAGTCAGGGTGGGGAAAAAGGAAACTTCTTATTCTCTTTAAATTATATGAACCAGGATGGAACCTTGATCAATACTTATTTTGAACGGTATAACATCAGGGTAAACAGTCAGTTTAACATTACCGATAACTTTAGGATAGGGGAGAATATTTCTTTTTCGCTTTCTGATGGTAATCGAGTTGATGTAACCGGAGAGAACCCTATAAACCATGCCTACCGCAGTCAGCCAATCATACCGGTATATGATATAGCAGGGAATTTTGCCGGTACCCAGGCCCCATCACTAGGAAATTCTCAGAATGCTGTGGCTATTTTAGAAAGAAATCGGAATAATTATAGCAAAACCAATCAGGTTTTCGGAAATATTTTTGCAGAATTAAATTTTCTGGAAAAATTTACCGCAAGGACTAGCTTTGGAGGTACGTATTCTAACTCAACCGCAAAGACATTTGCATATCCCACTTATGAAAATGCCGAAAACACCACCTATAATCAGCTCACAGAAGATGCAGGTACCGGCTATAACTGGACGTGGTCCAATACGCTTCAATATCAAAATACGTTTAATGATCTTCATGACTTAACAGTATTAATAGGTAGCGAAGCCTATTCCAATCAATATAAATTAATCACGGCAATTACTCAGGGTTTTTATTCTTTCGATCCTAATTATGTGAATTTAGGGACCGGCTCCGGTACACAAACCAACAATGGAATTTATACTGAAGATGCTCTTTTTTCGCTCTTTGGAAGGCTAGATTATACCTTTAACGATCGCTTTTTATTAGGAGCAACTATACGTAGGGATGCGACCTCCAGGTTTACCAATCCAAGACATGGGTGGTTTCCAGCAGCAAGTGCGGGATGGAGAATTAGTAAAGAAGCGTTTATGGAGGATGTAGATTGGATAAACGATTTGAAATTGAGAGGTGGTTATGGGGTAATGGGTAACCAAAATAACGTTGATCCAGCTAATGCCTTTACCACCTACGGTAGTAGCAGAGTATCTTCTTATTACGATTTGAATGGGACTAATAGTAATATCATAGAAGGTTTTCAACGATTACGTATAGGTAATCCTGGCGCTCAATGGGAGAAAAATATAAATGCAAATATTGGGATCGATGCCAGTTTATTCAACAGGAGCCTACAAATTTCAGCAGATTATTACCGTAAAGACGTGGTAGATTTATTATATAATCCCGAATTACCTGGAACTGCGGGAGTATCTCAAGCACCCTATGTGAATATCGCTAAAATGCAGAATAGTGGATTAGACCTTTCTGCCACGGCATTTTTCGATCTGACTTCAGATTTTAAAATGAATTCAACACTTACGTTTACCACCTATACTAATGAAATTAGGAATATAGCAGATGGGGTTTCCTATTTTGATGAAGAAGCTCGCAGGTTTAACGGAAGTAGTATTGTAAGAAATGCTATAGGACATTCTGTTGGACAGTTTTTTGGATATAATATCGTTGGATTTTGGAACAGCCAGGCAGAAGTAGATGAAGCCAATCAACAGGCACAACAAATTTTGGGCGATCCAAGCGCAGAGTATCAGTCAGATATAGGGGTAGGTCGTTTTCGTTACGAAGATACTAATGGGGACGGTTTGATTAGCAGTGAAGATCGTAAGTTTTTAGGAAATCCTAATCCAGATTTTACGGCTGGTTTAAATATTGAGCTCACCTATAAAAATTGGGATTTTAGCATGTTTTTATACGGTGTTTATGGAAATGATATTTGGAATCAGGTTACCTGGTGGCATGATTTCTATAGTTCTTTTAACGGGGCAAAAAGCTATACTGCTTTATATGACTCCTGGACCCCTGAAAATAATAATGCATCGGCTCCTATACAGGAAACAGGAGGCAGCTTTAGTACCGCAAATGTTCCAAATTCCTATTTTGTAGAGGACGGATCTTATCTAAGGGCGCGTAATATTCAGTTGGGATATAGCTTTTCGGATGCGTTTTTAGATCAAATAGGTTTTAGCCAATTACATCTGTATGTACAGGGCGCTAACCTTTTTACAATTACTAAATATTCTGGTATAGATCCTGAACTTACCGGTTCTGCCACGGCTTTTGGTATTGATGAGGGCGCGTATCCAACCCCTAAAAAATTAATTTTTGGTGTAAACCTTAGTTTCTAGTTTTAAAAAAGAGTGATATGAAAAAAACAATTTATATAGTTGCAGCAGGGATATTAGGTATGGTAGTATTCCATAGCTGCTCAGAGGATTTTTTAGATAAACCCGCTTACGGAACACTGGACAATAAGACTTTAAGCGATGAAAAAGGAGTAGAAGCGCTATTAATAGCGGCTTATGCGGCTTTAGACGGTCAGGATGAGGATAATGGTACTGTGCTCGCACTGGGTGGAGGATCTCCCTGGGAAGCCGCGCCTTCTAATTGGATTTACGGTGATATTAGCGGAGGTGATGCCCATAAAGGAAGTGACGGAGGGGATCAACCAGCAATAAATTCTATAGCAACTTATAGTGTAGATGCCAGTAATGGCTTTTTTAATTCGAAATGGAAAGCGGTTTACGAGGGGGTAACCCGAGCTAATTCCGTATTAAAAGTATTGAATGAAACCGAAGGGATAGCTGAGGATGTTAAAGCAAATATATCAGGACAGGCACGTTTTTTAAGAGGGCATTATTATTTTGAATTGAAAAAGATGTTTGATATGGTGCCCTGGATCGATGAGACTACAGAAGATTATTATGTCTCTAACGATATGGATATTTGGCCATATATTGAAGAAGACTTCAAATATGCTTATGAAAATCTTCCTGAAACACAAACTGAAATAGGGCGTGCCAATAAATGGGCTGCTGCGTCCTATCTTGGTAAAACCTATCTTTTTCAGGATAAATTTTCTGAAGCTAAAGAAATATTTACCGAGGTTATTAGTTCTGGAAAAACCTCTGGAGGTTTAGCCTATGCTTTGTTAGACAATTATCACCATAATTTTAATGCCTTATATGAAAATGGTAGTGAATCGATATTTGCCATACAAATGGTAGCTAACGATGGTACCAATACAATTGCAAATGCAAATCAGGGCCTTATGTTATCTTATCCTTATAATAGTCCGTTTAGATGTTGTGGCTTTTATCAGCCTACACAAGATCTTGTAAATGCATTTAGAACTAGCGAGAGTACAGGATTACCTTATCTGGACAACTATAATAATACCCCTGTAAAGAACGATATGGGAATTCTTTCCAATGAGGCTTTTACACCAGATACCCAATCTTTAGATCCAAGACTAGACTGGACAGTGGGCAGACGCGGAATCCCATATCATGATTGGGGATATCACCCGGGTTACGATTGGGTAAGAGAACAATCTTCCGGAGGGCCTTATGCACCTAAAAAGCACATCTACTGGCAATATAATGCAGATGAATTTTCAGACCAGAGTGCCTGGGCACCAGGAAATGCCATTAACGTAAATATTCTAAGATTTGCTGATGTATTATTAATGGCCGCCGAAGCTGAAGCCCAGGTAGGAAGCTTAACTATGGCTTTATCGTATGTAAACCGTGTACGCGGAAGGATAGCCGATCATCCTGATAGTTGGTTAAAAGATTATATAGATCCTGATAATCCGATACAGGGATTTTCAGAAGATTATGCTGCAAATTATCACGTTCAGCGCTATCCCGATGGATATTTCACTTCTAAAGAGCAGGCTATGAAAGCAATTATGTTTGAAAGAAGGGTGGAATTAGGAATGGAAGGTCATCGATTCTTTGATTTGGTTCGATGGGGGGTAGCTCAAGAGGTATTAAACGATTTTGTACAATACGAGGGGCAAATTACCACCGATGTTCGTGGAGCCGAATTTAATACTAACGATAGATATTTTCCTATTCCGCAGCGACAAATAGATTTAAGTACAACTGCAGAGGGACCTACGCTTCAGCAAAATCCTGGTTATTAGATAAATTTCGTTTTAAAAAACTCCCGCTATTTATTAGCGGGAGTTTTTTTATTCTTACCTAAGGATCGTATAATAGTCCGCTTACGTTTTGGTAGATTTAGAATTGCAAAAAAAGTTTTCCAGAGGAGGTCTATTGGGCCCGATCTTAGGTTTTAGATTGGTAATTTTAAGAAACAGTTTTTAAGAGTTCTTATCCTACCAACTTAAGTGAGTTAAACTCTTTACGATATTCGCTGGGTGTACAATGCTTATATTTCTTAAAGACCCGGTTAAAATGTGCAATATTATTAAACCCACAGCTAAAAGCAATTTCAGCAATGCTTGTTTCTTTTTCGATCAATTGTTTCGCTGCAAAGCCTAGCCTTAGGTAGTTGGTGTATTCAGTAAAGGTTTTTCCGGTTTTCTTTTTTATAAAACGGTTAAAAGAGCCCGGGCTCATGTTCATAAAGTTTGATATTTCAGCCAATTTTATTTTGCGACTATAATGATGTTTTAAATAATGATTCACAAGCGCTAATCTATTTACTTTAGGATTTTTAAACTGCTGGGGGGTAGATAATAAACACTTATTTTTGGAGATTGCCAGTTCATGTAAAATAAAAATAAGCTCCAGGATATACTGGATGCCAGCTGTTTTTGATAGATTTTTTATTTTTGGTGACAATTGCTTTGCGGTAGTGGGAGAAAAAGCAATTCCCTGGGTAGACTGTTCTAACATCCATTTAATAGGTAGCATTACTTTTAGTCCTAAAAACTGATCACCAAAAAGTTTGTTCTGAAAATGCAGGGATATTTCATGAATGCCTTCCCGCATACATTTGTGCGCCTCCCAACCATGGGTAAGATTAGGACCTACTAGGGCAAGAGACGGGGTTACGGTCTCTTCCAGGCAGTCTCCCACGATTCTTTTTAAACCTTTCCCGTTTTCTATAAAAGATAATTCATATTCGGGATGAAAATGTAGGGGTACATCTAAATGGTTTGCAATATTCTCTGAGATAAAAAAACCGTCCTCTGGTGGCAAAGGGATGTTTGCCCTTTCTGCATTTTTAGGGATTCTTAAAATCATGGTCGTTTTTGATTAATTGGTCATATAATATACTAAAAAAATGTTCTTTTATTTTGAGTAAGATTTTTACAATTTTAAAAATCGGCATGTTTAGAACTAACGAAAGATTTTGCGTTTAACTCAAGCTCTAAAGAAATTTTTAATGAGATCATAACATAATGGCTAAGTTCAGTTAATTACTGGTTAAGATGGATTTTATTTAAGGATTTGAAGTCTTAAATATTTAAATTCAGGGGAAAATAAAAAATAAGTTATGAGTTTTATTGAAACAACTTCTGTAGAAAAAGAAAAACCCATTAAGCTCTTCTATGAAGATTACGGCAAGGGTAAACCGGTAATTTTAATTCACGGGTGGCCTTTAAGTCATCGTATGTGGGAATATCAAATCGAAACTTTAGTAAATGAAGGCTTTCGAGTGATTGCTTATGATCGTCGTGGTTTTGGAGATAGCGATAAGCCCTGGGAAGAGTATAATTATGATATCCTGGCGAAGGATCTACATGATATTATAGAAAAACTTACACTTACTCAGGTTTCTATCATCGGTTTTTCTATGGGCGGTGGAGAAGTAGCGAGATACATTGGTAAATATGGAACAAAAAAATTGCTGAAAGCAGGATTGATTTCTGCCGTACCGCCTTATATGTTAAAGACAAAGGATAATCCTGAAGGAATCGAAGAGGATGTTTTTGAGGGCTTTAAGAAAGAAATTAGAAAGGATCGCGCAGCTTTTTTAGAGAATTTTGGACAACAGTTTGTGAATTTTGAAGAGAACAAGGATAAAGTTAGTAAGCAGCAATTGCATTATTGCTGGACTATTGCAACTAAAGCTTCTGCAAAGGCAACATTAGATTGTATAGATGCTTTTGGATATACCGATTTTAGAGAAGATTTAAAAAAGTTTGATATTCCTACACTGGTGGTTCATGGTGACGCAGATGAAATTGTACCGATTAAAACAGCAGGAGAAAAGAGTGATAATATGCTCTCTAACAGCACGTACAAAGTAATTGAAGGTGGTCCTCACGGAATAGTGTTTACGCATAAAGAACAGGTGAACAAAATTGTGGTTGATTTTCTTAAATCTTAGAAATTAAATGTATAATCGATTTGGATGATACGAAAAAAGCCACGCAATTGCGTGGCTTTTTTATATTAAGATGGTTGATCTTATTAGTTGGAGGCTTTAGAAGCTTGTTCCATACCTTCTTCGATCATTCCGTAGAATTGGTCTAGTTTAGGAAGAACAACGATTCTTGTTCTTCTGTTTTTAGCACGACCTTCAGCAGTTGCGTTAGAAGCTACTGGCATGTAGTAAGATCTACCTGCAGCTGTCATACGCTTAGGATCTACACCAAACTCGTCCTGAAGAATTCTAACTACAGAAGTAGCTCTCTTTACAGAAAGATCCCAGTTATCCTGGAACATAGAAGTAGATATAGATTTGTCATCTGTATGACCTTCTACCATAAACTCGATGTCTGGTTTATTTTTAATTACTGTAGCAACTTTTCCAAGAACTTCTCTAGCCTGGTTAGTTACGTTGTAACGACCACTGTCAAATAATAATTTATCAGAAATAGAAACGTAAACAACACCTTTTTCAACATTAATTTCGATATCGTCATCGTTCATGTTTCCAATAGCTCCTTTTAAGCTTGTTACAAGAGCTAAAGTAACAGAGTCTTTTTTGTTGATCGCATCTCTCATGCTTTTGATAGCAAGATCTTTTTCTTTGATGCTTTCCAGAGAACGCTCTAAATTTTGAGCTTCTTTCTTAGAAAGTGTTGCAAGATCACCAACATTGTTTAGTAAAGCAGCATTTGTATTGTTAAGAACTTTAATTCTTTCAGTCATTTCGTCTTTACTTTCAAGACAAGCATTTAATTTTACAGTGGCGGTATTAAGCTGGTCTTGAGTTTCTTTTTGTTTCGCTTCTAGTTCAGCGTATTTCTTATTAGAAACACATGAAGATAGCAAGATAGCCGCAGAGGCTGATAAAAGCATGATTTTTTTCATAACTTATTGTAATTATTGTTAATGTTAGATTTTCCAAAAGTATCAAAAAAATATAAAGCTTAAAAGTAGTATTAACAATACTTTAGATGAGCTTTATATTAATTTTTTATAAGTTGTTTTTTTTAATGCAAAATATTCAAAAACGATAGATTTTACATCAAAGTATGTAAATTTAGATGATTTTTCAATTCTTTTTTTAGTCATTTTGGAAAAATTGACATAAAAATCAGAGTGAGCTTTTAACACCGCCAAAAAATGTCTTAAATCTCCCTGAAAAAGGAATTTAAGTCCGGCAATACCATCTAAAACCATTCTTTGCAACACAATTTTACGCATTTTTTCTTTAGGAAGGTTCTTAACCAGCATAAAAAGACTATTTCTAAAATTATAAAAGGTCTTTTTAGGATTCATTTTATCTAATGTTGCCCCTCCAACGTGATAAACGCATGATTTTCCAGTGTATTTTATCGAATAACCAAGATTTTTTATTCTCCAGCATAAATCTATTTCTTCCTGGTGGGCAAAAAAATCTTCATCAAAACCTCCAACTTCTTTAAATACAGCATTTTTTATTGCTAAACAGGCACCGCTAGCCCAAAAAATATCAACTTCATCATTATATTGGCCTTTATCTTCTTCGATAGTTTCAAAAATCCTTCCACGACAGTACGGAAAACCATATTTATCAATAAATCCACCTGCAGCTCCGGCATATTCAAAATACGATTTATTCTTAAAGTCTAATATTTTGGGTTGGACGGCGGCAGTTTTAGATTCCTTGTGAAAAATATCCAAAATCGGGTTTAGCCAGTCCTTGCTTACTTCAATATCACTATTTAAAAGAATTAAGATCTCTTCTGAAATATCTTTCAATGCATCGTTGTATCCTTTGGCATAGCCGCCATTTTCTTTATTCTGAATGATTTTTACTTCAGGATAAGCATTTCTTAAGAAATCGATAGAATCATCGGTGGAAGCATTATCGGCGACATAAATATTCGCTTTCGAAGAAAATTGGATCACCGAAGGCAAAAATTGTGCTAACAAAGCTTTCCCATTCCAATTTAATATGACAATTGCTATTTTCATTTATGCCGATTTGTAAGCAGGGATTTCCTGTAGAAATTCATATTCGCCGGCTTCGTAATTCATTTTGCAATAATAATGGGATAAACCATTGGTTACCATTAAATATTCTGCATTTAAGGTCATATTATACTGCGCAATCTGATCGAAAACATTTTGGGTGATCTTAATATGTGGTGCTTTGCATTCTACAATAAGGTGTATACTGCCATCATTATTATAAACCACAACATCGTAACGTTTGGTTAATTTGCCTATCTTCAGTTGCTTTTCAACATTAATAAGACTTTTTGGGAATTCTTTTTCCTGCCTGAGGAATTGCGTACAATGTTGGCGTACCCATTCTTCTGGAGTGAGAATGATAAATTTTTTCCTTAGTTCGTCGAAAACAGCTATTTTATTTTGACTATTTTTGAACCTGAAATTATATTTTGGAAAATTAAGGTCGATCATAGACCTCAAAAATACTAAAGAATACAACATCTAAAAGCCTTTACGGGTAAAACTAATTTCAGCCTAAAAGATTCTTTTTCTGCATGGATGACGCAAAACAAATTGTGACCGATATTAAAAATGGAAAAATTGCTCCTATTTATCTTTTAATGGGAGAAGAACCTTATTTTGTGGATAAAGTTGCCGATTATATCGAGGACAATGTATTGCATGAAGAAGAAAAGGGATTTAATCAAATCATTATGTACGGTCGCGATACCAATGTTGATGACATTGTGGGAAATGCCAAGCGCTATCCTATGATGGCCGAGAGACAGGTGGTGATTGTAAAAGAAGCTCAGGATCTTGCAAGGACAATCGATAAACTAAGTGATTATGCTGAAAATCCACAACCAACAACAGTTTTGGTCCTTTGCTATAAACATAAAACGCTGGATAAGCGTAAAAAGGTGTATAAAACTATCAAGAAAAGTGGAGTAATTCTGGATAGTAAAAAACTATATGAGAACCAGGTTTCAGATTGGATTGTGAGAAATTTAAAATCCAGAAGTTTGGGAATATCTCCAAAAGCTTCCCAAATGCTGGTTGAATTTCTAGGCACAGATTTGGGGAAAATCGATAATGAATTGCAAAAACTTCAATTGGTTTGTGAAAAAGGAACCGATGTTACACCAGAGCTAATTGAACAAAATATTGGAATTAGTAAAGATTTCAATAATTTTGAGTTACGTAAAGCTGTTGGTTTAAAAGACGAGATAAAGGCACATCGCATTATCAACTATTTTTCGCAAAACCCAAAAGATAATCCGCTGGTGGTTACCATATCCCTATTGTTCTCTTATTTTTCGCAATTGTTGCAATATCATGGTTTATCCGATAAATCAAAAATGAATGTGGCAAAACAGCTAAAGGTAAATCCTTATTTTGTGAACGATTATACCGTGGCTGCCAGAAATTATCCGATGAAAAAAGTGAGTTATGCGATAAATGTTTTGCAGGAAGCTGATGTAAAGAGTAAAGGGGTTGGTGCCGTAAATTTATCTTCAGGAGATCTTTTAAAAGAAGTGTTGGTTAAAATAATGCGTTAAATGAGAAAAATAAATTCCTGGGTAAATGCTGCCCGATTACGAACTTTGCCTTTATCCATTTCGGGAATTTTAGTGGGCAGCACCATCGCAGCCCAGCAAGGCTATTTTAGTCTGGGAATTTTTTCATTGGCACTGGCCACAACATTGGGGCTTCAGGTATTATCTAATTTTGCAAATGATTATGGTGATGGAGTAAAGGGAACAGATAACGATGAACGTATAGGCCCGCAACGAGCCATCCAAAGTGGATTAATATCGCATGCTGAAATGAAAAGGGGTATTATCCTCACTTCGATCATCACCTTTATCCTGGCTATTTGTTTGATCTATGCATCCTTTGATAGTGAGGATTTTATGTATAGTCTTATTTTTATTGGCTTAGGTGTTGCCTCTATTGTGGCGGCAATAAAATACACCGTAGGAAACTCAGCTTATGGCTATCGTGGTTTAGGGGATATTTTTGTATTTATTTTCTTTGGAATTGTCGCGGTTTTTGGATCCTTTTTTCTATATGTCAATGATTTTGATTGGGCAGTGCTTATACCGGCTGCAGCCATAGGACTTTTAAGTGCTGGTGTGCTTAATCTTAATAATATGAGGGATAGAGTGCCTGACGAGAGATCAGGAAAAATTACTTTAGCGGTAAAATTGGGCGAGAAAGGAGCAAAAACCTATCACTATTTTTTAATTATTGGAGCCATCTTTCTTATGACGATATATTCAGCCCTGATTTTTGAAGGATGGGATGATATTATTTTTTATATCGCCTTTATTCCGCTTATTCTTCACCTTAAAAGAGTGATGCAAAAGGAGTCTCCGGCTTTACTGGATCCAGAGCTTAAGATACTGGCACTATCAACATTTGGCATGTCTTTACTATTTGCTGTTGGCCAGATTTTTTAAGCTGAAGTTTAACAAAATTATAGAATTCTAAATTCTATTTCTCCAGGCATCAATTAGTATTTTAGGTGCAAATCAAATAAAATTGTTATGGAACTTACATTTTATGGTCAAAATTGTCTTGGCCTTACAATAGGAGATATTAATATTCTGGTAGATCCTTTTATTTCAGGAAATGAAAACGCAAAGGATAAAATCAATTTAAAAGAAATAAAGGCAGATTATATTTTAGTAACACATGCCCATCAGGATCATGTTTTAGATGTAGAAACCGTGGCAAAAAATACAGGTGCGGTTATTGTAAGTAATGCCGAAATCGCTTCCTATTACGAGGAAAAAGGATTTAAGGTACATCCAATGAATCATGGAGGGAGTTGGCAATTTGATTTTGGAAAGGTAAAGTATGTACAGGCCTGGCATAGTAGTACCTTCCCTGATGGTGCCTCTGGTGGATTACCGGGTGGTTTTGTGATTCAAACAGGAGAGAAAAATCTCTATATCGCCGGAGATACGGCTTTAAGTATGGATATGAAGTTAATTCCGTTATTTACCAAACTCGATTTAGCGGTATTACCAATTGGAGATAATTTTACTATGGGGCCAGATGAAGCGGTCATTGCCAGTGATTTTATTGAGTGTAATCGAATTTTAGGCTGTCACTATGATACTTTTGGTTATATCGAAATTGATCATGCTGAAGCTAAAAAGAAATTTGCGGATAAAGGTAAGGAGTTGATCTTATTGGATATTGGTGAAAAATTAAGTGTTTAATTTTAAAGAATATTAGATTATTGAAATCTGGATTATTAGTAGATTAAAATGTTAGATTTTTTAGCGATTGCGCTAGGTTCATGTTCCGAATTGGAAATGCAATTAATCATTGTAAATGATCTTAATTTTTTAGATTTGAATACTTTTGAAGAATTTTCGCAGAAATTACACGAAATAATAAAAATGACTTCAAAACTTAGAACCATATTAAGATCATAATCCGACATTAAAATTATTAAAAATTCTAACAAGAATTTCATTCTAGTTTACTAAAAATCTAAAATAATAACAGACTAAAGACAACGCAGTTGCAAGCAACTTATAAAAAGTATATTTTAAATTTTAAACGCCCCAGCGGAACTTCGCGGGGCGTTCTTACTGTTAAGGAAACCTGGTTTATCAAAATAGAGGATGGTGATAATTTTGGTTATGGTGAATGCGGCATTTTACGTGGGTTAAGTATCGACGACAGGTCAGATTATGAAACAAAGCTAAAATGGGCCTGTGAAAATATCCATCTTGGAAAAAATGAACTTTGGGAAGCGCTCATTGAATTTCCTAGTATTCAGTTTGGGATCGAGATGGCTTTTCAGTCGCTCAAAAATGAAAATGAGTTTGAATTATTTTCCTCAGCATTTACAAAAGGCGAAGATGCCATTGCAATAAACGGACTCATCTGGATGGGGGAAAAGGATTTTATGAAATCCCAGATAGAAGATAAATTGAGATCGGGCTTTAATTGCATCAAAATGAAGATTGGAGCTATAGATTTTGATACTGAAATCGAATTGCTTAAATATATTAGGGCACAATATTCTGCAGAAGAAATAGAACTACGCGTAGACGCTAATGGTGCTTTTGATCCTAAAAATGCATTAGAAAAACTGAAGCGTTTAAGTGAATTAAAACTTCATAGCATAGAACAGCCGATAAAACAGGGAAATTGGGAAGAAATGGCAAAGCTTTGTGCCGAAACTCCATTGCCAATTGCCCTAGACGAAGAGTTGATAGGTGTCTTTGATGTAACAAAAAAGAAAACATTACTACAAACCATACAACCCCAATATCTGATATTTAAACCGAGTCTTATTGGTGGGTTTAAAGGAACTCAGCAATGGATAGACCTAGCTGAAAATAATAATATTGGCTGGTGGAATACAAGCGCGTTAGAGAGTAATATTGGTTTAAATGCTATTTCTCAATTTACTTACGAGAAAAATGTAACGATGCCACAGGGATTAGGAACGGGAAATTTGTACACCAATAATGTTGAGAGTCCGTTAGAGGTGAAAAACGGACAAATTAGTTATAATCCTGGTTTAAACTGGTGTTTTAAATTTTAAATACACAAATGTATATAGAACAGGCTTTTAAAAGCAAAAATAATGCGTGGCGATATATTATAGGTACAATTGTTACGATCGTAGCGCTTTTTATGGGGCAACTTCCATTAGCAATAGCTGTTATTTTTAAACTTGGTGTAACTGCAGATTTCGGTACGGTGGATGAAGCTACTATGATGAGTGCTTTAGATAGTAATCTCACTTTTTTCTTTCTCTTGCTAAGTTTTGCTATTGGCTTAGGAGCGCTGCTTTTTCTGGTTAAAAATTTGCATCGACAGTCATTTACAGAATTAACCACGAGCCGAAAAAATATTGACTGGGGGCGTTTTTGGTTCTCGTTCGGTTTGATTGTGATTTTAAATGTTACTTTAATTCTTGTTGATTTTTTCTTTATTAATCCACAGAATTATACGATTAATTTTAATCTGGTTCCATTTTTAATATTGGCAGCGATTGCCATTGTAATGGTCCCGTTACAAACCAGTTTTGAGGAATATTTTTTTAGAGGGTATTTAATGCAGGGCATAGGGATTAAAACAGGTTATCGCTGGATTCCTTTGGTGATTACATCGGTCGTTTTTGGTGGCTTGCATTACTGGAACCCTGAAGTTAGCCAAATGGGAGATCTGGTGATGGTAAGCTATATAGGCACCGGCTTTATGTTAGGGATCATGACACTGATGGACGAAGGTTTGGAATTGCCTTTAGGATTTCATGCGGCTAATAATTTAGTAGCTGCTCTACTGGTAACCGCAGAGTGGACTGCTTTTAATACAGAATCTATTTTACGCGATGTTTCCAGTCCTGTTGCCGGTTGGGATATTTGGGTAAGCGTTTTGGTTATTTATCCTTTAATTCTTTTGATTTATGCAAAAAAATATCACTGGAAAAACTGGAGCAATCGACTGTTTGGCAAAGTAGAAAAACCAGCAATTATTGCCTCTAATAGTGTCGTAGATATTGAAGATTTATCTGAAATTAACGGAGATTACTAAAAATTAGCTATTTTTAAACTTATAATAGTAATTTGATAACGTAGATTAGTCAGATTTGAATCATATTTAGAGCAATATGGCAGACTTCTATAAGGTTCCGGAAACGCATCCTAATTTTAAGCTGAATAAGCGACATTTCAGTAATGCTGAATTACGACAGCATGCATTTCATTTTATAAAAGAAGGAGAAGCTTTTGAAGAAGAAGTAGGAAGTTTTATTCTGGACTGGTTAAAGCCTCAGGAGTTTGTAGAGGTAAAAACTTCAGGATCTACAGGGAAACCTAAAACCATTCGGCTTAAAAAGGAATACATGGTCAATTCGGCTCTAGCCACTGCCAAATATTTTGATCTTCCAGAAGACACTAAAGCCTTGCTTTGTCTTCCTGCAACTTATATTGCTGGTAAAATGATGATCATTCGAGCTATTGTTTGTGGTTGGCAACTCGATTTAGTACCTCCCTCTGCTACACCTTTAGATCAGGTTTTTAAAATTTATGATTTTTGTGCCATGACGCCTTTTCAGCTGGATAATTCGGTGGCCCGCTTACACCTGGTTAAAAAGTTAATCGTTGGAGGAGGAGCTATGTCGCTTAGACTACAGAAAATGGTAAAAGAGGTACATACCAAGGTATATGAAACTTATGGTATGACCGAGACTATTACCCATATTGCCGCAAGACGTATAAATCCTACGAAAAAAAAGAAGCAATCACGCCCTTTTAAAGTATTACCGAATATCAATATAAGTAAAGATGAACGCGGTTGTCTGATTATTAAAGCACCAAACCTTTCAGATGAGATCATTGTTACCAATGATGTTGTGGATATTCTTACCTATAAAAAATTTAATTGGAAAGGTAGGATTGATAATGTGATCAATAGTGGAGGAGTAAAATTACATCCCGAAGAAATTGAAAAAAAACTGGGTAAAATTATCGATTCTCGCTTTTTTATAACATCCATACCAGATGATGCGTTAGGAAATAAACTGGTACTTTTTATTGAAGCTGCTTTTTCTGAAGAAGGTTTAGAAAAAATGAAAGAAAACATCGCGAATCTAAAATCTTTAGAAAAGTTTGAACATCCAAAAAAGATTTATTTTGTTGAAAAATTTGAAGAAACTACCAGTGGGAAAATTCATCGTGATAACACCCTAAAAAGCAGGGTGGGGTAATTTTCTCGAAAATCAATTTTAAAAATAACAAATAAAGAGGTTATCGCTCTTTTCTTAAAACGAGTATAATCAATTTTTTTAACAGCAGCATAGTTTGATATTTTTGAGATGTAAAGTATTTTTGTCTTTTAGACTTAAATTCTTTACAAATGAAAAATATGGATCTCAAATTACTTCCGCATAAATTTAAAATAGTTGGCTATGTATTACTCGCTATTTCTTTAGTGCTTTTTATTATTTCTAGTATAGACCTTATAGCAGTAGAAAATGAAATTATTAAAAATGGTTTCTTTGATCTAGTATTGATCGCTTTTTTGGTATTAGCTCTTTCAAAGGAAAAGGTAGAAGATGAACGTAGTATGAAACTGAGATTGTTAGTTTTTGCAGCTACTTTCTTATACGGAGTTATTTTTGCCCTTATAAGTCCTCTTGGAAGTATTTTATTTAATGGAAGTTTTGAGATCGATCTCCAGGCTAATCAGTTACTTTTTACGATGTTCTTATGGTATTTTGGCGTTTTTTACTTCATGAAAAGATTTAATTAATGAAGAATACAATTAAAGTTGAGCGCGCCAAAAAGAATATGACTCAGGAGGATTTAGCAAAATTACTTGGGGTTTCCAGGCAAACAGTAAATTCTATGGAGAAAAATAGATATGCGCCATCTACGATTCTTGCTTTAAAGCTTTCTAAAATTTTTGCTTGTTCAGTAAATGAGATTTTTCAGCTGGACGATACAGATTAAGCATTTTTTATAAAATTTATTTTTTTTAGATGAAAAACGTTAGTTTTATAAAAATCAATTAACGATGTTATATCAAATACTAGCCATTGGTGCTCCTCAAATTATTATAGTTTTAATAGTTTTTTTGTTCGGATTATTATTTCCCCTTTTAGCCATCATAGATATCGTAAAAAACGATTTTGAAGGGAATAATAAAATAGTGTGGTTACTTATCGTGATCTTCTTTAGTTTTTTTGGGACAATCCTCTATTTTATTATGGGTAGAAAACAGAAATTGAACTAAACCTATAAAAAAAGGCTGAAATTATCAAATCTCAACCTTTATTCTTAAGCTGTTATAACTCGATTTTTTATTTAAAACTCATGTTTACGTAAAATTTAAGATCATTGAGTTTTATTGAATCTTCACCAGATACTTTTTTATCTAGTTTTTTCCATTTTAAGCTTGGTTTTAGACGGGTTTCTTTGCCGTCGATAAATACATCTACCGGCATATTAAATTCTGGAACATCTGCTCTCCATCGATACGCATAAGTTTTACCATCTTTTTTAAATTGTAATTCGGGAATTCTGGTATGTCTTAAATATTGATCGAATACCGGCTTTAAATCTGTTTTTATAGGTTTATTGAAGAAATCTTCAACGGTTTTGGTATCGATGATCTTATGTTTATAAGTCGCCGTATAATCCCTAAAAGTATCCCACCAAAGTTTATCATTATCATAAATGCTTCTAATGGTATTTAGTAAATTAGATCCTTTAAAATACATATCCCCAGAGCCTTCAGCATTTACTCCGTAATCACCGATTATGGTCGCTCTGTTTTGGATATTAGAACGTTGTCCTTTTATATATTTTAAAGCCGCTTCTTTTCCCCAGCCACATTCAGTATAAATAGCCTCGGTATAGGTGGTGAAGCCTTCGTGAATCCACATATCGGCGATATCTTTGGCGGTAATACTATTACCGTACCATTCGTGCCCGGATTCATGAATAATAATATAATCCCATTTTAGTCCGATGCCCGTCCCAGAAAGATCCCGGCCTAAATAGCCTTTCATATATTTATTTCCGTAGGCAACTGCGCTTTGATGCTCCATTCCAAGATACGGAGTCTCTACTAGTTTATAGCCATCTTCTACAAAGGGGTAAGGTCCCATTTTATCGTAAAAGCAGGCCATCATATCTTTTACTTCTTCAAATTGTTTTTTAGCTTTTTCAAGATTGTAAGGAAGTACATAGTAATCTAGTGTTAGATCCTGAAACTGATCTAAAAAATGTTCGTAGTTAGCGATGTTAATCATTACATCGTAGTTATTGATTGGATTTACGGTTTTCCAACTCCATTCGGTATAACCATTACCAAGCTCCTTTTTGCCAATCATTCTACCGTTTGATACATTCATTAGTCCGTTTGGCACTGCAATATCCAATTGCACACTTTCTGGCTCGTCGCTTTGGTGATCTTTATTGGGATACCATAAGCTGGCGCCGGTTCCCTGAACGGCCACACCAACCCAGGGATTTCCCTGCTTGTCCTGTGTCCAGACAAAACCGCCGTCCCAGGGCGCATTTTTGGCTACTATGGGGTGCCCAGAATAGAAAAACTCTAAAGAATCTGTTGTGTTTTTGGCCAGAGCTTCTTCAAATTCAACAAAAACAGCGTTGTATTTTCGGTTATATTTTAAGTTTTTACCATGAAAAACAATCGAATCGATGTTCATATTTTCAAATAGATCGATTTGTATTACCGGTAATTTTTGTTCGGTTTTAAAAGTGATAATGTTGCTACCATCAATAAATTCTTCTGAAGGATTTACCTTCAGTTTTAAATGGTATCTTAACGCATCATACGCACGCTCGGCTCGTAAAGAACCGCGAAGGGTATCAGCTTCGGTATATTTTTCTTTATTGCTTAGGACTTGTGAGGAAGCCGTAAAAGCAAGTAGTGAAAACAAAAATGTAGAAAGAAGTTTTTTCATTCCTAATGATTAAATTAAACAATGTGGTTTGTGACTAGATTCTATAATTTAGGTGCGATTTTCCAAGCTTATCATTTTGAGGTTAAGTTTGAATAACCCCTAAATTAAAATCTTTTTCGATTGGGGCATGATTTGCAGCTTCAATACCGGTTGAGATCCATTTGCGGGTATCCATAGGATTAATCACCGCATCTGTCCATAGCCTGGCTGCTGCATAATATGCTGAGGTTTGCTCGTCGTATCTGGATTTAATGGTTTCAAAAACCTTTTTTTCTTTTTCAGCATCTACTTTTTCCCCTTTTTTCTCTAATGAAGCGGTCTCTATCTGAGCCAGCACTTTTGCGGCTTGCGTGCCGCCCATAACGGCCAGCTCTGCACTTGGCCAGGCAACGATCAATCTTGGATCATAGGCTTTACCGCACATGGCGTAGTTACCGGCTCCATAGGAATTACCAATAATAATTGTGAATTTTGGTACTACTGAATTGCTTACTGCATTTACCATTTTCGCACCGTCTTTGATGATGCCGCCATGCTCACTTTTGCTGCCCACCATGAATCCGGTAACATCCTGAAGAAACACTAGAGGGATTTTCTTTTGGTTACAATTTGCAATAAAACGAGTGGCTTTATCTGCCGAATCTGAGTAAATGACTCCGCCAAACTGCATTTCTCCTTTTTTGGTTTTAACGATTTTACGCTGATTGGCAACAATGCCAACAGCCCAACCATCGATACGAGCATAACCGGTGATGATCGTTTCGCCATAACCTTTTTTATATTCTTCAAAATCAGATCCATCAACCAAACGTTCAATGATTTGCATCATATCATATTGATCGGAACGTTTTTTAGGTAAAATCCCAAAAATATCGTTAGGTTCTAATTTTGGTTTTAACGCCTTTTTCCGGCTAAAACCAGCAGTATCAAAATCGCCGATTTTATCCATAATATTTTGGATCTTGGTGAGTGCATCTTTATCGTCTTTGGCCTTATAATCGGTCACGCCACTAATTTCGGTATGTGTGGTCGCACCGCCAAGTGTTTCGTTATCGATGGTTTCGCCAATCGCCGCTTTAACCAGGTAGCTTCCGGCAAGAAAAATACTTCCGGTTTTCTCAACAATAATAGCTTCGTCACTCATAATGGGTAAATAAGCACCCCCGGCAACACAACTTCCCATTACGGCCGCGATTTGAGTGATGCCCATGCTACTCATTACGGCATTATTTCTAAAGATTCTTCCAAAGTGTTCTTTGTCTGGGAAAATTTCGTCCTGCATCGGCAAATAAACACCTGCGCTGTCTACGAGATAAATGATGGGAAGCTTATTTTCAATAGCAATTTCCTGGGCACGCAGGTTTTTCTTTCCGGTGATAGGAAACCAGGCTCCTGCTTTTACGGTGGCATCATTAGCCACTACAATACATTGTTTGCCAGAAACTTTTCCAATTTTTACGACCACACCACCACTGGGGCAACCGCCATGTTCCTTGTACATGCCATCGCCGGCAAAAGCGCCAATTTCTATCGCCGCTTCAGGAGTATCCAGTAAAAAATCAATCCGCTCCCTGGCGGTCATTTTTCCTTTGGCGTGATGTTTTTCGATGCGTTTCTCGCCACCTCCCAAATACACTCTTTTTAGGTGGTGATTTAAGTCTGAAACTAATAATTTATTATGATCTTCATTTTTATTGAAGGTAATATCCATATAGACAGTTTTTTGGAAGCAATTTTAAAATGAGTAAAAATGAATTTTAACCTTAGTTTGCTTAATTGTTTTCAAAAATAATTTAAAAATTTTCACAATATTGGCTAAAATACAAAATACGGAGTATTCAATTTTTAAATTACTAATCAAAATATCCGATATTTGTGTCTTAAACAAGATTTTATGGGATTAAATAAGAACACCATTTTCGCCTGGGCCTCATTTATTATTTTTTTAGTAGCCACGGCGATCGTACTACTGGGTGTCTTAAAATATAGAGATCACGCAATAGGTTTTTCTGTTGTAGGAATTGGTTTTTTTGCCATTTCCTGGGTTTTTAATGCGTTGAAAGGCCGAATTTGATTTTATAATTTAAAAAAGAAAGGTTTATGGAGAGAGCACAGCTGGTAAAACATCTTATGGGTGGTGAGGCTTTTATGCCTATTGATAAAGTTTTAAAAGAAGTGTCATTCGACAAGATTGGCGAAAGATTACATGGATTACCATATTCTTTTTATGAGGTATTCTATCATATTACCTATACGCAAAAAGACATTCTCGATTATATCACTTTAGATGATTATAAAACGTCAAAATGGCCAGAAGGCTATTGGGATAAAAAACGATCTCCAAAAACTAAAGAAGAGTGGGAGGAGTTAAAGTCTAACTTTTTTAAAGAAAGGCAGGATTTAGCAGCGTATATTTTAAATGAAAATAACGATTTAAACAAACCGGTGAAAAATAGTGAAGATCATACCTTATTACGAGAGCTATTACTTGTAGTAGAGCATAATGCGTATCATACCGGGCAGTTGATTCTTTTACTTCGACTTTTAGGAGATCACTAATATTTTGTATTTCTTTATTTGTATTTTTGCGCGGTTTCAAATGCATTTTTGATCATTTGGAACCGTATTAATAAGATTAATTCAACCAAAAAATTACGATTACATGGCAGATGATAAAAAAGTGATATTCTCGATGAGTGGGGTTACTAAAACCTACAAATCTGCGAATACACCGGTTTTAAAAAATATATACCTGAGTTTTTTCTATGGAGCAAAAATCGGGATTCTTGGTCTTAACGGTTCTGGTAAATCTACCCTATTAAAAATTATCGCAGGTAGAGATACAAACTACCAGGGAGATGTAGTATTTTCTTCAGGATATAGTATTGGTTATTTAGAGCAGGAGCCGGAGTTAGATGAAGATAAAACTGTTCTTGAAGTTGTAAAAGAAGGTGTTGCTGAAACCGTTGCAGTACTGGATGAGTACAACAAAATTAACGACATGTTTGGTTTGCCTGAGGTTTATGAAGATGCTGATAAGATGCAAAAGCTTATGGATAAGCAGGCAGAACTTCAGGATAAGATTGATGCCAGCAATGCATGGGAATTAGATACCAAGCTGGAAATTGCGATGGATGCCTTAAGAACTCCGGAAGCTGATAAGAAAATTTCAGTATTATCTGGTGGGGAAAGAAGGCGAGTAGCGCTTTGCCGCTTATTACTAAAAGAGCCAGATATTCTACTTTTAGATGAGCCAACCAACCACCTGGATGCCGAATCTGTGCATTGGTTAGAACACCATTTAGCACAATATAAAGGAACGGTGATTGCAGTGACGCACGACCGTTATTTCTTAGATAATGTTGCCGGTTGGATCTTAGAATTAGATCGTGGTGAAGGAATCCCATGGAAAGGAAACTATTCCTCCTGGTTAGATCAAAAATCCAAGCGATTGGCGCAAGAGCAAAAACAGGCAAGCAAGCGCCAGAAAACTTTAGAACGCGAACTGGAATGGGCGAAAATGAATCCAAAAGGTCGCCAGTCTAAGCAAAAAGCACGTCTTAAAAATTACGACAAGCTGCTGAGTCAGGACCAAAAACAAATGGATGAAAAGCTTGAAATTTACATTCCAAATGGGCCAAGATTAGGAACAAACGTAATCGACGCGAACGGTGTTAGTAAAGCATTTGGAGATAAATTGCTTTATGAGGATCTTAATTTTAGTTTGCCGCAAGCAGGAATTGTAGGAATTATAGGACCAAACGGTGCCGGTAAAACCACAATTTTTAAAATGATAATGGGTGAAGAGCAGCCTGACAAAGGAACTTTTGATGTTGGTGAAACGGCAAAGATCGCGTACGTAGATCAAAGTCACTCTGATATTGATCCTGAAAAAACCATCTGGCAGAACTTTAGTGATGAGCAGGAACTTATCATGATGGGAGGCAGACAGGTAAATTCACGAGCTTATCTAAGCAGATTTAACTTTAGCGGGAGCGAGCAAAATAAGAAAGTGAATATGCTATCGGGTGGTGAGCGAAACAGGCTTCACCTGGCCATGACATTAAAAGAAGAAGGGAACGTATTGCTACTGGATGAGCCTACCAACGATCTTGATGTGAATACCCTAAGAGCTTTAGAAGAAGGCTTGGATAACTTTGCAGGTTGTGCTGTGGTCATTTCCCACGACCGTTGGTTCCTGGATAGGGTTTGTACGCATATTCTTGCTTTTGAAGGCGACTCGCAAGTGTATTTCTTTGAAGGTAGTTTCTCTGATTATGAAGAGAACAAGAAAAAACGTCTTGGCGGTGATGTAATGCCAAAACGAATTAAATATAAAAAATTAACCAGATAGTCATACCATATAAGGCTCCTTAACGGAGCCTTTTTTTATACTACTTCTATTGATTTTATGTAGTTAAGAGGGAAGATTTTTCATGGCAAAATGAAGAAGTCCGCTTGAATTTTTAAGGTTTAGTTTTCTAATCATGTTTTTACGATGGGTTTCGATAGTAAACTGGCTACGGTGCAGGATTTCCGAAATTTCCTTGGTGCTTTTTCCATCTTTAATTAATTGAAGGATTTCTAACTCCCGATTAGTCAATTTAAAATCGCTGGTCCATACTTTAATATTGCTTACCGCTTTTGTGTGTTCTTCATAAAAAGCAGTCTCTCCAATCCTTACTTTTCTTATAGCTTCAATAAGCTCGTTAGTATGGACAAATTTTGGCAGATAACCAGCAACACCTATAAATTTAAGTTTATCCAGAATGTTTTTTTCAAAAAGCATAGATAAACAGATGATTTTTAGAGAAGCGAAATAAGGCTTCATTTTTTCAGCAATACTAATTCCAGAATTCCCAGGCAGATTTATATCGAGTAACAGCACATCGGCTTTATGGATTTCGTCGCTTTTCAGCATGGTTTCCCCATCCCTAAATGTGGCGATAACCTGTAAATCGTCGATAGCGTCTAAAATTTGCATGAGTCCTTCTGTAAATAAGGAATGATCATCAACCAGTACGATTTTTATTGCTTTCATTTTAAATAGGTATTTCGATGATACTTATCATGCCTTTCCCGGTATTCTCTATATGAAATATTCCTTGGTGATAAGAAACCCTGGATTTTATATTTTTTATTCCCATACCATTAGTGTTTTCTTTTTTTAAGCCTATACCATTATCTTCTATCTGAAGGCTGCAGGTACTTTCATCACAATTTAGGGTAATGTCAACAATCGTTGCCTTCGAATGTTTTATGATATTGGAAATAAGCTCCTGAAAGATTCGATAGATATTAACCGCTTTAATGTTTTCTATGGTATGGTCGTCTCCCAATAGGGTAAGATTCACTTCTATTGAAGTATTTTTAAAAAGCTCTAAGTCCTGCTGAATAGTTGTATATAAACCAATTTTTTCTATTTCTTTAGGTGATATTTGGTAGATTAAATTGCGAAACTGGTCTTTTGCAAGATTGAATATTCCTGTAATTTGCTTTTCATTCTTATAGGGAGCTTCCAGTAAAAGACGCAAGGCATTCATAGTATTTCCTAATCCGTCATGAAGATTTCTTGCAATGATCTGGCGTTCATTTTCCTGTACTTCAATGAGTTCTTCGCTTAGTTTTTCACTTTTTAATTTAGCAGCGGCTAGATTTTGGTTCATTTCATTAAGCTCTTTTCTATAATTCAATAAGAAAGCAATCGTTAAACTTAAAATTTCAAAAGCAACGCTGTTAATGATGTTTCCTGGTGGCATGTAAATGGTTGCGCCCCCTACCTGAAAAGTGTTGGTGATATAAAAAAGTAGCGAAAGAATAAGTAAAAAGTTACAGCAGATGTAGTAAACGGATTGTTTATTCTTTTTGTATATCGAATAAAACAGGTTGATCACCAATACCGTTAAATTGATTAAAAATAAAAGAAATAGCAAAAGCCGATATTGGTCAAAAAAAGCGGTGTTTTGCGGAATAACGATCTTGATCACTACAAAAAGAATAAGAATAAACAAGATGAAATTATTGATAAGGTTTAATATCGAATTCCATTTTGGGAAATGCTCTTTGTGAGCGGTAAAGTATTGAAATACTTTTGTGTGAAAATATGACGATAGCAGCACAAAAAACATTTTAGGGAAGTGTGTCCAAAAGCGATGAAGAAAATCGGGAACCAAATGCACATCGTACATATATTCTATGGCATTAAAGGCCATCATGCTTAAAATATAGCCAAACATAAAACCATACAGTTTTCTTCGTATAAGGATAAACAGGAATAGATTGAATAAAGCGGTGAAAGTAAAGTAGCCAAAGTACCGGCCTAAAAGGAATGAATTATTAGCCTCATAAATAAGAATATCTTCCACCGTAGTAAAATCTGTAGGAAAATATAAATTAGAGTGTCCCTGTAATTTAGTTTTTAAAATCAAAGTTTTGGTCTCGAAAGCTTGCATTTCAACCTTAAAAGAAAGACATCGAATTGGCGTTGGTCTTTCTTCAAGTTTTTGAGCTACAGAGGTTTCTCCAATTTCTATGAGCCGGCCATTTTTCAATTCGTATAAAGTGAATAAAATTCCGTCATTATAAAAGCTCCAATAATAGTCCTCTGCGAAAGCCTGATCGTTTGTAACCTTTAATGAAAAATAATTTAAGCAACTGGTAAACCCTAGATTTACGATTCGGCTAGGAGCCATATCCTGGAATTCTCCTTTGTTGAAATGCTGAATTATTTCTTCTTTAGATTCTGCCTTGCAGTCCTCAAATCTTTGGAAATAATCAACAATATGCTGTGAGTACACTCCTTTTACAAAAAGCGTATCGTCTTCTGAAGCATTTACAGAAAATGAGAGAAGAAAGCAAATAATAAGAAAATACTTGTTTAGCACATTAATTTTCAGTGGATTGGAGGTGAAAATAAAATTAGCTAAATAGATTGAAGGATAAATACCCAATGACAGGTATTTTTTTAATAATTCTGAAATTAGTCGGTTTTCAGCTTAATTTTTAAGTTTTCAGCATAATTCTTTATCGTTTCGATATCATTTTTAGTTTCTACGGCTTCCAAAGCACTACTGAAAAAACACTTAGCTTCGGAAAGAATAATATCTTTATAGTAATCTTCTTTTTGTTCTTGCTGAAGTAAATAGTGGAACATCACGCCAATTTTTTGAATGATAATTAGATCGTGTGAACAGTAGGTTCTAATGGTTACCAGTATATTATAAAGTAAATCTTTAAAATCTACGGTATTCAATTTTAAAAGACATTTATCGTTGCGGTTTATAATACTCGAATCCTTTTTTAGCATTCTAAGGGCCATTAATTCGGTTAAATAATCGATAGCATTTACCGCGGTACCGGGATCATTAATCCCGGGAGACATGGCTTTGGCAATAATTTCAGTAATTTGTTTAAAAGCCAACACGTAATTATCGGCAACCAGTTCTTTACGTGCAAAATTGAAATTCGCTAAAATTTCATCTAATTTTTCATCATCCAGTTCTTTTTCTGAACGAAGAATTGGGGTGCCCTTAAGAATAAAAATACCTTTTATAGGTAAAACATGAAATTTGGTTTCTATTTCTTCACAAAGATCAAGCATGTTCGCAATCGATAGGTTTTGAAAATACCCACTTTTTTTTGCTTCATAGACATGCCAGCTATCCGTATCAGGGAAACTGTCCGTTTGATTTCGCTCACTGTCCAATAATTTATAAAGCCTGTTTCTGGATTCATGATAAATATACTCGAGGATATTACTTATTTGAATGCTTTGGGAAATGGTATGGATAAAATAGATAAATGCTCCCATACAGATCACTGTAAAAAGAATACCCAAAAATACTGAAAATCCGGGTAAATCTTTTGGAGGTGCGTCCGGATCTATAGCAACCATGATAAAAATACAATAGAGTATGGTTGCAAGATAAATCCCTAAGACTGTTTGGTGTTTACGATCTGAAATTAAGCCGGGCAGTAATCTTGGAGAATAATTATTGGTGGCCTGGTTAAGCAAAACCATTACCATAGAAAAGCTAAACACCATCATCGAGATGAGTCCCGTAATTATTGCTCCTAAAACGCTTAGTGCCGTATCTCCGCTATTAACAATAAGAGACGGAAAGTTTTTTCTTAAAAGACCTGAAGCTCCATGTTCTTCCAAGAATAAGGTTAGAAATGTAAATAGAAACCCTAATAAAGCGATTACGGTTGGATAAAATGCGATCCGACTGCGAATAGCATTAAAAAAAGAAAGTAGCCGGGTAAATAGTTTTTTCATTTGACAGTTAATATGAAGCTAATATAGCTGTAAAAACCCTAAACATGTTAAAAAGTCATGTTAAAAACCATTATAACTGCCAAAATGACGTTAAAATTTAATTGGAATTTAAATTGCTATTAGGTAAGTGTTCTTAAAAGAAATAAAGTTTAACAAAAAATATAAATGTTATGAGTCTAATTAAGAGAAATGAAAACTGGTTGCCATCTGTATTTGACGATATGTTTAAAACAGATTGGTTAGGAGGAACTACAAACGTGAATAATATAGGAACAAGGATTCCAGCGGTTAATATTCACGAATCAGACGAGAATTTTATCGTTGAAGTTGCAGCTCCTGGAAAATCCAAAGAAGATTTTAAGATTGAATTGGATAACGATGTATTAACCATTTCAGCTGAAGAAAAATTAGAAAAAGAAACTTCAGAAAAAAGCGGAAAATATACTCGTAAAGAATTTAGCTATAGTACTTTTAAAAGAGCATTTAGTTTACCTGAAACAGTAGATAATTCTAAAATTTCTGCGAATTACAATAACGGGGTTTTAGAAATTGCACTTCCAAAAAAGGAAGAAGCTAAAGTGCAGGCTAAAAGAATGATAGAAATATCTTAAGTTTAGGTTATTTAGTTAGTTAAAAAAAGAAAGCCGAATTATAAGATTCGGCTTTCTTTTTATTTCCAGGGTTTTAAATCTTAAGTTATTCGCCCTTTTCTTCAGGAATATATCTTAAAAAATACATGGTATCTCCACTGGGATGATCCCATTTATTGAAAAGTTGAAATCCGAATTTTTGATACACAATCGCGTTTTTTCGCATTCTTGTTTCCGCATAAAGCGGTAAATTATAAAGCTTAGCGCGTCTGTAAAACTCATTTTTCATTTGTACACCAACCTGTGTGCCGGGGCCACGGGATTCTTTGAGGATTCCCCAAAACCAGCAGTACAAATATTCACCTTCCTGTGGACGCTGTTTCTTGATATAATTCTGGGTTTTTAAAATTTTATAGGCATTTTTTATACCCGTAACATTAAAAACTAAGCCTAATTCTGACCAGGCATTTTTCCAGAAGTTTTCATCTTTTTTACTGGTTTTAAATAAAATAGCAATCCCATTTCCATCTTCACTTACAATAAGAGCATCTTTTTCAATAGCTTTATTCACCATGTGTTCAGCAAGATATTTATATCTTTTGTGCTCGTTTCCTCCCTTTTTAACCACATCCATAGATGATGGGATTTCTTTTAAAAGGATGGTCACTTTTTTAATAATATCTGCTTTTTCTTCCTGAGTCAAAATTCGATCTTTTAGACTGCGAATATAACAAAAATCAAAGGTTTTTTTATTTGGTAATGCTATGGTAATTTTTAGTTTTCCTTTCTTAATTTCTGTTTAGCATTAGTTCAAATTATGCTTTAAGCCCACTTAATTTTTATATTGACTGATTTTGTAGTTAATTTAAGCTTAAATTTATCCCAATGATGAAGAAAATCCTTTTCCCTCTCTTGTTACTTTTCTTATTGCCGGTTTTTGGGCAATCTTCGATAGAAAGTGATTCCATAAAAATCAGAGAAATTTATAATATTGCATTAACCAATGGTAAAAGTTATGATTGGTTAAGGCATTTATCCAATAGTATCGGTGGTCGCCTTTCTGGATCCTACAATGCGCAACTTGCGGTAGACTACACTAAAAAAGAGTTGGATAGTCTTGGCTTAGATAAGGTTTGGCTACAGGAAGTGATGGTGCCAAAATGGACCCGAGGGGTTCGTGAATACGCGTATATCGAAACGATTCCGGGAAGTGCTACACCTGTTAATATCTGCGCTTTGGGAGGTTCTATTGCTACCCCTGAAGGAGGAACCAAAGCTGAGGTTATCGAAGTGAAGGGCATTGAAGAACTTGCCGCAATTGGCGAAAATAAAATTAAAGGTAAAATTGTCTTTTTTAATCGACCAATGAATGCTACAAATATCCATACGTTTAAAGCTTACGGAGGCGCAGTAGATCAACGTGCTAATGGAGCTGCTGAAGCTTCAAAATATGGGGCCGTGGGTGTACTGGTTAGATCGATGAACCTTAGCATCGATGAATATCCACATGCCGGTAGTATGTATTACGGTGATATTGCTGAAGATCAAAAAATTCCGGCTGCGGCCATTAGTACGAAGGATGCTGAATATTTAAGCTCGGTTTTAAAGTTGCAAAAAGATCTTAAGGTCTATTTTAAAATGAATTGTGAAACCCATCCTGATGTAAAAAGCTATAATGTTATTGGAGAAATTACGGGAAGCCAGTATCCCGATGAATATATTGTTGTAGGAGGGCATTTAGATTCTTGGGATTTAGGAGATGGCTCTCACGATGATGGAGCGGGCTGTGTACAATCGATGGAAGTATTACGCCTTTTTAAAGAGATGGGGTATAAGCCAAAAAGGAGTATACGCGTAGTCTTGTTTATGAATGAAGAAAATGGATTGCGAGGCGGATTAAAATACGCTGAGGTTGCCAAGGAAAAAAGCGAAGATCATATCTTTGCCTTAGAAAGCGATTCGGGTGGTTTTACGCCAAGAGGCTTTACGTTTCATGCTGATGACGTCCAACTTGAAAAACTACAAAACTGGTCTCCCTTATTTGCACCGTATTATTTACATATTTTTAAAGAAGGAGAAGGAGGTGCAGATATTGGTCCACTTAAAGGTGATGGAACGGTTTTGGCGGGTTTACAACCAGATTCTCAACGTTATTTTGATTATCACCATGCTGCTACAGATACTTTCGATAAAATCAATAAAAGAGAACTCGAATTAGGTGCAGCTAGCATGACATCTTTAATTTATCTGGTAGATAAATACGGTTTATAATTGATAAGGTTCCCCGCGATTAACATATCAAATCCGAATTTTAACAAAGAGGAAGATCTCACTTCCTTTTTGCTTTTAGATGCCTTTATCTATAATGATACTGAAAGTTATTTTCAGGAATATTTAAATGAGGAATTGTTTTGTGATAGTCACGGAAAGATTTTTAAGATCACAGGCAAAAAACAACCAAAATCGATTTTTAGAAAGCTTTTTTTCTTTTTGCCCAATATCTATAAGGTAGAATTGATTTTTGAAGCTACGAATGAATATATAATATTAGATGATCTTCGAGATTTTATGATTGAAAGAATAAAAACTTTGGGTTATGGCAAGTTTGAAGTAAAGTGGATTCTGGAGCTCCAGAAAGCAAAATCTTATGAAGAATTAATTTTAGGAAAACAAAACTAAGTATCTTCTATTTTTCAGATTCTTAAATTGGATTTTTTAATGATAAATCAATTTGAAGCCGGATAAAAGCCATTATCTTTGCGCACTAAATTTTTGGTTTTGCAGCTTTCAGATTACACAAAAGAATTCAGGAAAAATCTAAACATAGCCTATCCGGTGATGTTAGGTCAATTGGGACATGTACTTGTTGGTCTCGCTGATAATCTAATGGTAGGACGATTAGGTGCTGCGCCCCTTGCCGCAGTTTCCTTAGGAAATAGTTTGGTGTTTATTGCACTTTCTTTAGGGATTGGATTTTCTTTTGCGATTACTCCGCTTATTGCTGAGGCCGATGGTTCTGGAGATATCGAAAAGGGAAGAAGTTATTTTCATCATGGGATTATTCTTTGTGGTATAAACGGTATACTTCTTTTTCTACTGCTATTACTGGCAAAACCACTTTTATATTACCTTGATCAACCTCCTGAAGTAGTAGAGTATGCTATGCCTTATCTTGAAATTGTAGCTTTTTCGATGCTCCCTTTAATGATATTTCAGGCCTATAAACAATTTGCCGATGGTTTATCTCAAACCAAATATTCAATGTATGCTACCATATTAGCTAATGTGGTTAACGTATTATTCAACTATTTATTAATTTACGGAATTTGGGTTTTTCCAGAGTTGGGTTTAGAAGGTGCAGCGATAGGAACATTGATTTCAAGGTTCTTTATGCTTTGGTTTGTGTGGGAGATTTTAAGACGAAAATCTAAATTTAAACCCTACTTCGTTTGGTCTAAAAAAGAATTATTTAATATAGATATTTTTAAGAAGATTTTAAATCTTGGTCTGCCAACTGCCTTACAAATGTTATTTGAAGTAGCTATTTTTACAGCGACCGTCTTCCTGGCAGGACTTTTAGGAACAAATCAGCAGGCAGCAAATCAAATTGCTTTAAATTTAGCCTCGATGACCTTTATGATTGCGGTAGGCCTTGGGGTTACTGCGACCATACGCGTTGGAAATCAAAAAGGATTACATCATTATAAAGAGTTGAGACGAATTGCCATGTCAGTATTCCTACTTGTCTTTATTATTGAAGCTGTATTCGCAGTAGGTTTTATTTTGTTGAAAGACTGGTTGCCTACTTTTTATATAGACAATGCCGAAGTTGTACTTTTATCGTCACAATTATTAATCGTAGCAGCCTTATTTCAGTTAAGTGACGGAATGCAGGTAGTAATTCTGGGGGCCTTACGAGGTTTACAAGATGTAAAAGTCCCAACTGCGATTTGTTTTGTTGCGTACTGGATGATTGGTTTCCCGGTGTCCTGGTATTTTGGAAAAGCTGAAAATATGGGAAGTATGGGAATCTGGATGGGCTTACTGGCAGGATTAACGGCTTCTGCATTAATGTTGTATTTTAGATTCAATTATTTAAGCCATAAATTGATTGCGAATAAACCGAAAGAAATTAAAACCGAAACTGTTTAAAAATATATACCATGGAATTTCCTAAATTTTTATTGGGTGATAATACCGACTATTCAGATGCGATTTTTGTGATTCACACAGAGTTTCCCCGTTTCATTATTAATCTTGAAAATGATGAGGTGGAATGGCTTGAAGATTTTGATAAAGCAGATGAAGAGGAACTGGCGAATGAAGCCGAAAGTTTGATTCAGCAGGCGAATGACTTTTATGATCGCGAAGTATCCAGATACGAGGAGGACTAAACCAGTTATGTGCTTTTGGGCATATGCACAAGGTATTTATTAGTAATGATTTTAATTTCGAGGTATCGGGATCTCAGTCTCGAAAGCTACCGTATCCACACCGTAACGGAGCATTTAATCTCGATTATGGAATAAAAAAAGTATGGAGGAATTAATTGAATTAGACCACAAATTATTTCTTTATTTAAACAATCTTGGTTCCCCAACCTGGGATTGGATATGGATTGCTATTAGTAATAAATGGATGGCGATCCCTCTTTATGCTTTTCTGTTATTCCTTCTTTTTAAGAAATTTGGCTGGAAGTATAGTGTGATCACAATGATTTTTATTGCACTCTTAATCACCTGTACCGATCAAATGGCCAACGTATTTAAAGACTTTTTTATGCGTCCGCGTCCTTGCAGGCAGGAAGGCGTAACTCAATTTGCCAGGATCGTGGCAGAGCGCTGCGGTAAATATGGATTTTACTCGGCTCATGCTTCAAGTACGTTTGCCGTAGCAATTTTTTTAGGATCTATTTTTAAAAGGAAAATTCCTGGACTTATCTGGTATTTATTAATTTGGGCCGCTTTTGTAGCCTATAGTCGGGTTTATCTTGGCGTTCATTATCCCGGTGATATCATTGTAGGGGCCATTTTCGGGACATTATACGGGTATTTGCTTTATTTACTTCAACAGTTTACGCTTAATAAATTAAAACTGGTGTAGTATATAAATAGTGGAATCTCCATATCATCAATTCCAATAACTTTTATTTTCTATTCTATTCTCCTGTACCCAAAATCTTTCTTCAGGTAATTCCTTATATTTTTTAGACGCAGTTTTTATTGTCTTTTTTATGATTTTTAAAGCAATCGATTGCGTATTCATTTTATATGTAATTTTTACGCTTAAAATTGAAACATTATTAATATTTTACCCTCATTAACTATAATTTAATCTTTAATGAAGCATTTTTTTACTATTTATAGTTGATATTAACAATTCATATAATTGAAAAGGGAGAGTAATTTCACTTATAACCCATATTTTTAAATTATTTATATTTTTTTAAAATACTGAATAACAGTAATTTAAGTGGTAATCACATTACTTATAGTCATTTTGAATATAAAAATTAACGCAACCGATTTCGTAATTAGTAATTTTATAATATATTTATCATATCAAAAAATTAACCTATTAATTTTTGTCATTCTAATATGATTTAAATCTCTTAATTTAAAATTTATTAATATGGAGGAAAAAATTACTAACTATGTAAGAAGTTTGGGTAGGATGCCCAAATTTTCACTTCTGTTTTTCTTGTTGGTATTTACTGGTGCTTACGCCCAAAATACAACAGTAAGTGGAGAAGTGGTTGACGCAGATGGATTACCACTGCCGGGAGTAAATGTTTTCATTGTAGGAACCAGTCAGGGAACAACGACCGATTTTGATGGTAACTATACGTTAAATAATGTGCCATCAGATGCTACCCTTAGTTATAGCTTTATGGGCTATCGAGCTCAGGATATCGCAGTTAACGGGCGAACACAGATTAACGTAACCATGCAAGACGATACCGAAGCTTTGAGTGAAGTGGTCGTGGTGGGGTATGGTACACAAAGTCGGGAATCTGTTACTGGATCAGTGGTTTCAGTAAAAGGAGAAGAATTAAACGAAGTAAAGACGGCTAACTTTCAAGAAGCACTTATAGGACGTGCCGCTGGTGTTAATATTTCTACCAACAGTACCAGGCCAGGGGCATCCCCGCAGGTTCGAATTCGTGGTACCCGATCGCTTTCTGGTAATAATGATCCTTTAATTGTACTTAATGGGATTCCTTTTTCTGGAGGTCTAAGTGATATCAGTCCTAATGATATTGAAAGTCTTGATATACTTAAAGACGCATCTGCCACAGCTATTTACGGCTCACGGGGAGCCAATGGTGTTATCCTTATCACTACAAAATCGGGAAGACAGGGGCAAAAGGCTACATTTTCTTATAATACATACTATGCAGTAAAAGACGTGTTTGCGAAATATCCAATGATGAATGCAGCGCAACTTACCCAATTACGTGCAGATGTTGCAGCTCATCCTAATCAGGGTGGCAGCCCAATTTATGGTTTGGGTGGCGATGAAGATCTGGCTAATGATACAGACTGGCAGGATCTTTTATACGGAACCGGACTTCAAACAACTCATGATATTAGCGTAAAAGGAGGTTCTGAAAAAGGCTCTTTTAATATAGGAATGGGTTATTTTAAAGAAACATCGGTGGTACCAGAGGATTCTTTCCAAAGATATTCTTTAAGAGCTCAGGTTGATCAGGAAGTAGGTTCTTTATTTAAATTTGGTTTGAATTCAGTAATGAACTTCAACAAAAGCAGTAGTATTGTAGGAGTATTTGGTGCATTAGCCGCCTCGCCACTCTTAAGTCCGTATGATGAAAATGGAAATTTTTTAGAATCTGTGAGGCTGCAAACAGAAGCTGATAACCTTTGGATTCCTACCAGGAATGAAGTAAACCGAATAGGAGATAGAAGGAAAAATGAACAATTGGATTACGGCTCTTATAATAATATTTATGCTGAAGTTAAAATACCTTGGATTGAAGGATTGAAATATCGACTTAATCTTGGTTTAAATTTTAGAACTGATAGAGATGGAGACTTCACAGGGCAGGGCGTTTTTAATTATAACGAACAAAACCCCTCATCTGGAAGCTATAATAGTTCTATAACAAGAGATTATGTTGTAGAAAATCAAATACTATACGATAGAACATTTGCTGAGAAACACAAAGTAAACTTCGTGGGATTATTTTCTGCTCAAAATACACAGTATGACAATGTAGGCTTAACAGCAAGGAATATTCCTGATGAGTCTTCTTTATGGTATAATCTGGATTCAGCAATTTCTGAGGATATAACAAATTACGGAACCGGATATTCTGCTACTGGATTACTGTCCTATATGGGGAGGGTAATGTATCAATACGACAATCGTTATTTGATGACAGCGACCATACGTGCCGATGGTTCATCTAGATTAGCTCCGGGTAATAAGTGGGTGACCTATCCTGCAGTATCTGTAGGATGGAATATTGGTAACGAAAAATTTATGGACAATGTAAGTTGGCTAAACCAATTGAAAATACGTGCCGGTTACGGTGAGACTTCCAACCAGGCAATAGCCCCTTATTCCGTTCAGGGTAGACTCGGTACGGTAAATTATAACTTTGGTAGTACATTTGCTACCGGTTACTTTATAGATCAGGTACCTAATGCCAACCTGGGATGGGAATTTTCTCAGACGTATAACTATGGTCTTGATTTTGGACTGTTTAATAACCGCTTATCTGGTACGGTTGAATATTATATAACCAAAACCAATGATATTTTATACGCACTGGGACTTCCTGCATCATCTGGTGTAGGAAATATAACCAGTAACATAGGTAAAACCGAGAATAAGGGAATTGAAATCTCATTAAACGGAACTATAATTGATAATCCAGATGGTTTTACTTGGGATGCCGGAATCAATCTTTACAGCAATCAAAACAAAATTACTGCTCTAGCTTCGGGACAACAACGAGATGAAGGAAACCTTTGGTTTGTTGGCTCTCCTATTAATGTAATTTATGATTATGAATATGTAGGACTTTGGAATGAGTCTGATCCGGATTTTCAGTACTTGCAACAATATGAGCCGGGTGCCAGTGCTGCAGGGATGATCAAAGTACGATATACCGGGGAATATAATGCAGATGGATCTCCGGTACGACCCATAGGAGCTGATGACAGGGTAATTATAGACCCAACTCCAGATTTTCAGGGTGGTTTTAATACGCGTTTAGCTTATAAAAATATCGACTTGAGTATGGTTGGAACCTTCCAGCACGGTGGTACTTTGGTGAGTACACTCTATTCATCCAGTAGTTATCTTAATTTGCTAACCGGTAGACAAAATAACGTTGCGGTAGATTATTGGACGCCAACTAATACAGATGCAAGATATCCTGCTCCGGGAGGACTTCAAAGTGGAGATAACCAGGAGTATGCAAGTACGTTAGGGTATTTTGATGGTTCGTATTTAAAAGTTCGTTCAATTACTTTGGGATACAATTTTGAACAAGATTTTATTACCAATATTGGACTGCAGAGGTTACGTGTTTATGCATCTGCACAAAACCCGTTCGTACTTTTTTCACCTTTTCATGATGAATCTGGTTTAGATCCAGAGATTACAAATTCAGGAGTTGATGGTAATGGTAATCGTCAAAATTCCGCTGTAAATACTAGTAATATTTCCAGGGGTATACCAACTATTGGAACTAACATTCCTTCTACAAGAAATTATTTGATAGGCTTAAACATTTCATTTTAAATAGAAAATATGAGAAAATTTAGAATTATACCTATAGCCATATTTTCAATGGTGTCGGTATTCGGTTTAAAATCTTGTACAGATGATATACTGAAAGAAGAAACAAGAGGAGTATTTACTCCAGATTTTTTTACTACAGAAACGGGGGTTCAGGGAGGATTAACATATTTATATCAGAATATGCGAAACGTCTTTGGATTTGCATATTATTTAAACTTAACAGAAACAGGTACAGATGAATATGTTGCCGCCCAAAGTGCCAATAATAACTTTTATGATTTAGATCTTGCCGGGCAAGGTAATTTAAGTTCAGAAAGTGGATTTTCAGTAGGTGTTGTTTGGGGAAATGCTTTTCCCGCAATAAATACGGCTAGTGGTATTATTGAAAATGCTGAAGGGGTAGGACTCGATAATTCGCTAATTGCAGAAGCAAGGTTTTTTAGGGCATTTAATTACTTTTTATTAGTGCAAAATTATGGTGGTGTACCACTAGATTTGGGCTCTGGTGAATTAGCATTTAATAATTCTGCCGTTAGGACTTCTGTGCGTAATACAGTACCTGAAGTTTATACCAGGGCTATTTTGCCAGATTTACAAACAGCTGTAAACGATTTACCTGATAATCCTCGTTTAACCGGGGCAGTAACCAAGAACGTAGCTCGGCTGTTTTTATCAAAAGCTTATTTAACCTATGCCTGGTGGTTAGAGAATCCTAATAATATTCCTACCTATCCTGAAACGCCAAGAACAGATCCGGATGGTCAGGATGCTTCTTATTATTTCCAAAAAGCCTATGATCTAGCTGTTGAGGGAATTGAGAATCCAGGCCCTTATCGTTTACTAGATTGTTTTTATAATGTACATGTGGCCACAAACGATCGTCATGATGAAATGATGTTATATGCAGATCGTACTGAAGATAGCCAACTTTATAACGGAGCAGATTTAGGATATAGTGGTCCAGAGGGTAGTGCTAATACAGCAGTTTGGATGGTAACATCTAACTACACCAGTATAAGTGTGGATGGCGTTTCTGCAGTACAAAGAGAAGCTGCTCAAAGTTATGGTAGGCCTTGGACAAGAATGGCACCACCTATTGGTGTATTAACAGAAACTTTTGAAGAGAAAGAATTGGATTCTCGCTATGATGCTACATTTGTCACCAGTTATAGAGGAAACTGGGATAAAGGTGGTGCAACTGAACCTACATTAACGGCAGCCAATGGTATGGAAATAGCCCCAGGTGATGCGGTGATATCATTTTTAGATGAACATAATGATAATGTTGTTTATGTAAATGGTGCTAACATCGGAGGGGGAGAACTTCCCGGAAGATCAGATTATGTTATAAACCCAGATGAAATTAATAGAAGATTTTATCCAGGTTTATGGAAATTAGGGACTTACCGCACGGATAACGGAGGTGGTTTAGGGTCTCCTAATGGAGCACTAACCCGTCCTTTTCCAATAGCAAAATATTCTGAATTTTATTTCCTGGCGGCTGAAGCAGCCGTAAAAGGAGCAACAGGAAGTTATAGTGCTTATGATTTAATTAATGTTATTAGGGCGCGAGCCGGAAAATGGTGTTATGATAACGGCGAACAGGAAGAACGTATCGAGGATAATAGTGCGGCCATGATAGCAGCGACGCCAGATGTTATAGATATCGATTTTATTTTGGCAGAGCGTTCCCGGGAATACTTTGGTGAAGGCTATCGTTGGTATGACCTGGTACGTACTCAAAAATGGAACGAATTAGCTGGATCTTATATGATTGGTGGCAATGATGCCACAGATCATACCCCAACCGTAACGACTAGGAATATTGAGCCTTATCATTATTTAAGACCAATACCTCGCGGACAATTAGATAATCTGGATGTATCCCAAGCAGAAAAAGATGCTTACCAGAACCCTGGCTATCAATAGAATATAACTTTATTAAATAATATAGAAAAGAGAGCTTTAAAGCTCTCTTTTTTGTTTTTTACAGCTAAATACAGGTTTTAATTCGTTTCTGGATTTTTGGCTGTAATAAGTTTTTCTCTGGAATATGGTGTGGATTTTCTTGAGAAGAAATTCTCCTATAGTTTATAGTATATAAACTAATTGAGCCTTGTGTCCTGTAAATCTTGGATTCCTGCGGCCTGGATCGGGATAATTAATTTATCAATTATCACTACCCTATTTTTATTCTTTGCTTTTAAATTTAAATGCTTATTAATAGTGATCCACACTTAACTTTCAATTACTGACTTCACTTATAAGCGCCAATCTCCTTGCTTATCCCAGGATTTTCTTTTTGATATTCTATGATATTTTAAACAGAATTTTTAGATAGAAAGAAGAGTAACAAAAAGCCGGGTACCACCCACTAGTGGTCGGAAGAAATTCCGGCCACTTTAAGTTTTAAATAA
>CEVI01031885.1_pt1 | contig 43780 bp, 39 predicted proteins | sample 531471 | NCBI WGS metagenome assembly CEVI01 (sample SAMEA2623513, study PRJEB7988) | marine metagenome | isolation source: saline water (ENVO:00002010), including
CAGCTTCCAGCTTCCAGCTTCCAGCTTCCAGCTTCCAGCTTCCAGCCGCTTTTACCTCCCCTCAAACCGCCCCGCCAACCGATTCTTGCGTACCTGATCGACCGGAAACACCTTGCCGCTCATGGCGACGTAGATGCCGTGGGGCAGGCAGTTGAGGGCGCCGATGGCCAGGCCGAGGTTGAAGCTGGCGTCGGTATCGCGAAAGCGTGCTGGCTGCATCGCGCCGGTGAGTACGATAACCTTGCCCTGGATGTCGGCCAGCGCTGCGCCGGTCACCGTCATGGTGTCGGTGCCGTGGGTGATCAGAATGTGTTCATACGGGCAGGCAGCAACCTTGGCATGAATCAGGTCGCGGTCTTCGTCGGTCAGCTCCAGGCTGTCTTTGCGGGTCAGCGACTCGATTTTGTACTCAAACCCGACACGCGCTTGCTGCAGGATGTCTGCAGCCATGGGCTCGCCGATCTGGAACTCGCTGAGCGCGTCGAAATACACCTTGTCTATAGTGCCGCCAGTGCTGAAAATCTGAATGAACATCCTGTATCCCTTCTCGCCGAGTCTGTCTGCGTATGTCTGTTGAAGAGTCTACCCTGTCTGCGCTGGAGCGTACCTGGTGGGTTTACATGGTGCGTGCCGAGAATGGCCATCTGTATACCGGCATCAGTGTGGACCCTGAGCGGCGCTTCGTTCAGCATCAGAGCGGCAAAGGCGCGCGCTTCTTCAATCGCAGTCCGGCGGCGGCGCTGGTCTGGCGTCGCAGTTGCCTTGATCACGGCGATGCCTTGCGGCAGGAAAGGGCGATCAAGGCGCTGACGCGCAAAGCCAAGGAGTGCCTGATAAATCAGCCCGATGGTGACTTATCAGTCTGCCCGAAGGGCTAGCCAGCCTCCGTATGGGCGGTCTACAGTGGCGGTTCATTTCGCCGGAGAGCTGTCATGACCGACCTGATTTTGCATCACTATCCGCAATCCCCCTTTGCCGAAAAGGCCCGCCTGCTGCTGGGCTTCAAGGGTCTGTCCTGGCATTCGGTGATGATTCCGCCGGTGATGCCCAAGCCTGACCTGACCGCCCTGACCGGTGGCTACCGCCGTACGCCGGTGCTGCAGGTGGGGGCCGACATTTACTGCGACACCGCGCTTATCGCCCGCCGTCTGGAGCAGGAAAAGTCCGCGCCGGCACTGTTCCCCGAGGGCCAAGAGGCCGCGGCAGCCAGCCTGGCGCAGTTTGCCGATCAGGTGTTGTTCCAGCACGCGGTAGCCATCAACTTCCAGCCCAAGGGCCTGGCCGAGCGCTTTGCCGGCATGCCCGAGCAAGTGATCAAGGGCTTTGTGGCAGACCGCCAGAAGCTGTTCAGCGGTGGTACTGCCAGTCGCCTGGATACCGATGTGGCGCTGGGGCAATGGCCGGCGCTGCTGTCCCGTCTGGAAACCCAACTGGAGCGCGATGGCGACTTCCTGCTGGGTAGCCAGCCAAGCATCGCCGACTTTTCCCACTATCACGCACTCTGGTTCGTTGCTTCCAACCGCGCTGTAGCCGATGCCCTTGAGCCCTATCCGGCGGTACGTGCCTGGATGCAGCGCGTGCGCGACATCGGTCACGGCTCGCATGCCGAGCTGAGCGCCGACGAAGCGATTCGGATTGCCCGCGAGGCCACACCGGCGGCGCTACCGACCGATGCCATCAGCAGCCCGACGGGCTTGGCCGCAGGTCAGGCGGTGATCGTCAATGCGGTCGACTACGGCACCGATGAGGTGGCGGGCACGCTGCTGTACGAGGGCGCCGAGGAAATCATTATCGCCCGTGAGGATGAGCGTGCCGGCCTGGTACACGTGCACTTCCCGCGCTTCGGCTTCCGTATTCGTGCGGCATGAGCCTAGTCGCGTCAGTGGCCGGCGTTGGCCACTGACGCGTCTTGCAACACTCTATTGGATTGCGTCCCTCTCGCCAGCCTGATGGCGCTGCGTTAATCTGCGCAAGCGGTCAGCTCGACCGTTTCTCCCTCAGGACCCCCTGCCATGTTTGACTGGATCTTCCTGCCCGAAGCCTGGGTGGCGTTGGCGACCTTGCTGGCGCTCGAAATTGTGCTCGGCATCGATAACATCATTTTCATTTCTATTCTGGTAGGCCGCTTGCCGCCGCAGCAGCTTGAACTGGCGCGCCGGCTGGGTATTGGCTTTGCCATGCTGACCCGGCTGGCCCTGTTATTCTCGCTGGCCTGGATTATCGGGCTGGTCGAGCCCTGGTTCAGCGTGTTGGGGCAGGAGATTTCCGGGCGCGATCTGGTGCTGATCCTTGGTGGCTTGTTCCTGCTGGCCAAGGCGACCCACGAGATTCACTTGAGCCTGGAAGCGCCGCAGGAGGCCGAGGCCTCTATGGCGGCGGCTGCGCGCAACGGCATGGTCGGCATCGTGGTACAGATTGCGCTGCTGGATATCGTGTTTTCGCTTGATTCGGTGATTACGGCGGTCGGGCTGGTCGATCACCTCTCGGTGATGGTGATTGCCATCCTTGGTGCGGTTGCCGTGATGCTGTTCGCAGCCAGGTCCATCGGCGACTTTGTTGACCGCCACCCCAGCATCAAGATGCTGGCGCTGTCGTTCCTGATGATGATCGGCCTGACCCTGATGGCCGAGGGGTTCGATGTGCACGTACCCAAGGGCTATATCTACTTTGCGATGGCATTTTCTGTTGTGGTCGAGTTGCTCAATATCAGAGTGCGCCGCAACAGGGCGCAGCAGGGTAGTTGAGGTTCAGCTCTGCATGGGCCGATAGCCAGGCAGGCTTTCGATTCGCCGCAACCAGGCGGTGATGGCGGGGTACCCTGTCAGCTCAAAGCCTCCGTCGGCGGCAACGTGGGTGTAGGCATAGAGCGCAATATCGGCCAGGCTGGGCCCGTCTGCGACCATGTAGGGGCTGTCTTGCAGCTGGGTTTCCATCACGTCGAGCGCCTTGTAGCCGCCTGCCTGCTTGCTCTGGTATTCGGCTTGGCGCTCCTGCGGCAGGCCGAGATAAAGCGCGATAAAACGGGCTACCGCAATATAGGGCTCGTGACTGTACTGCTCAAAGAACAACCACTGAAACATCCGGGCGCGGCTGAATGACTCGGTCGGAACGAGCCGGCTGCCCTCGGCTAGGAACAGTAAAATAGCGTTCGACTCGGCCAGACAGCGGCCGTCGCTGAGCTCCAGCAGCGGCACTTTGGCGTTGGGGTTACGCGCCAGGAACTCGGGCGTGCGAGTGTCGCCACGCATGATGTCCACCGATTGCCATTCATAGTCCAGGTCAAGCAGAGCGCACAGCAGCTCCAGTTTGTAGCAGTTGCCGGAGCGGTGATCACCGTAGATTTTCATGTGTTGTGCTCGCAAGGGTAGTGGCTAACTGTTGTCTGGCTTCGCCTTGTCGTCAATCTGGTGTAGGGTCGCTATTGCCATTCAAGGGCGGTCAATGGTGCCGCCGCACGTAGACAGGGGCAGAGACGGCGTGGACAGCATTATTGCAGTGGACAACCTGACCAAGACCTACGCCAGCGGTTTTCAGGCGCTCAAGGGCGTGAGTCTGCAGATTCGGCGTGGCGAAATCTTCGCGCTGCTGGGCCCTAACGGGGCCGGCAAGACCACGCTGATCAGTATTGTCTGTGGCCTGGTTAACCCGACCGGCGGACAGGTATTGGTCGATGGGTTCGATAACCGCCGCGAGTATCGTCAGGCCCGCAAGCGCATTGGTCTGGTGCCGCAGGAGCTGACCAACAACATGTTCGACAGCGTCTGGGCTACCGTGCGCCTCAGCCGCGGGTTGTTTGGCAAGCCGCGCAATGATGCGCTGCTGGAGCAGATCCTGCGCGAGCTGTCGCTGTGGGACAAGCGTAATGAGCGGATCATGGATCTGTCCGGCGGCATGAAGCGGCGGGTGCTGATCGCCAAGGCGCTGGCCCATGAGCCGGAGGTGCTGTTCCTCGACGAGCCCACCGCCGGGGTCGATGTGGCGCTGCGCCGGGATATGTGGAATATGGTGCGCCGTCTGCAGCAGCGCGGAGTCACCATTATTCTCACCACGCACTACATCGAGGAAGCCGAAGAAATGGCGGATCGCATTGGCGTGATCCGTCAGGGCGAGCTGATCCTCACCGAAGACAAGCACAGCCTGATGCAGCAACTGGGCACCCGGCAACTGACCCTGCAGCTGCAACAGCCGCTGAACGCCGTGCCTGATGCGTTGGCCGGCTATCCGCTGACGCTGGAGGAGCAGGGCTACGCGCTGGTGTACACCTTTGATGCCAAGGCCGAGCAGAGTGGTATCGCCGAGCTGCTGCGCAGTGTTGATCAGCTGGGGATCGAAGTGCGGGACCTGCGCTCAAGCCAGAGCTCGCTGGAGGACATATTTGTGGGGCTGGTACACAGTCGTGAGCAGTCGGAATCGGCTGCAAGCCTTGGAGGTGTCGCATGAACCTGCAAGGAGTTAAGGCAATCTATCTGGCTGAAATGGCGCGCATGCTGCGCACCCGACTGCAGAGTATCGCCTCGCCGGTGATTTCTACCTCGCTGTACTTCATCGTCTTCGGTGCCGCCATCGGTACCCGTATGACCGAGGTGGACGGCGTCAGCTACGGGGCGTTCATCATCCCCGGGCTGATCATGCTGATGCTGCTGAACGAGAGCATTTCCAATGCCTCGTTCGGCATCTACATGCCGCGTTTTACCGGCACTATCTACGAAATCCTGTCAGCGCCGGTGTCACCCTTCGAGATTGTGGTCGGCTATGTAGGTGCGGCGGCTACCAAGTCGGTGCTGCTCGGTCTGCTGGTATTGCTGACGGCGCGGATCTTTGTTGACTACGAGATTCAGCACCCGGTCTGGATGCTGGGCTTTCTGCTGCTGACCGCCATCACCTTCAGCCTGTTCGGCTTTATCATCGGCGTCTGGGCAGACGGCTTCGAGAAGCTGCAGATCATTCCGCTGATGATTGTTACCCCGCTGGCCTTTCTGGGCGGCAGTTTCTACTCCATCACCATGCTGCCGCCGTTCTGGCAGACCGTTACGCTGTTCAATCCGGTGGTCTACCTGATCAGCGGGTTCCGCTGGAGCTTCTATGGTGCGGCCGATGTGCACATCGGCGTCAGCGTCGGCATGACCCTGGTGTTCCTGACCCTGTGTTTGCTGGTTATCAGCTGGATATTCCGCACCGGATACCGCATCAAGCCCTGACAGGCCTGCCCCGGCAGCGCCTGACCTAGAGGGGCAGGATTGATTAGTGCCTAATTGAGCCATTTAATTGACTTTGGCGGGTTGTGCGTTGAGAATATGCCAATCATTTGGTATGGTGTCGCTTTGACATCAGCCCGTTTCTCTGTGCAGCTCTTTTCACGGACGTGTTCTTTGTTGCAGCCAGGCTGACTCCCAAACTCATACAGTGACGTCAGGTTAGGAGACAATTTGGTGCTGTTGTCGCGTGGAATTCTGCGTCTCCGAACGCTGTGCTGTTCGCTGATGCTCGCTCTCTCAGGTCTGCTTTGTATGGCATCGTCTCAGGCTTCCACCGGGCCCGCGTCGGTAGCCTTCTGGTATGCCGCCGAGCCGCCGCTGCCCGAGTTGGCCCAGCACGACTGGGTTGTGCTCGAACCTGGGCATGTTCAGCCCGACCAGGTTGCCTTTCTGCAAGCCCAGGGCGCCGTCCCCTTTGCCTATCTTTCTGTTGGTGAGCTTTCTCCCGAGGATGAAGCCTCGGCCGGTGCTGCGCAGCTGTCGAGCGGCGAGCGTAATCACGAGTGGCAAAGCGATATAGCAGACCTGGCCAGCCCCCAGTGGCAGCAGCACCTGCTTGAGCGCGCCGCACGCCTGCGTAGTCAGGGTTATCGCGGCCTGTTTTTGGATACGCTGGACAGCTTCATGCGCCTGCCGGAGGAGCGTCGCCCGGCGCAGCTGCAGGGGCTGGTTGCGCTGCTGCAGCGCTTGCACGCGGAGTATCCGGACCTTCAGCTGTTCTTCAATCGTGGGTTTGAGGCGCTGCCGGAGCTGGGCTTTGCGCCGGCAGCGGTTGCGGTGGAATCGCTCGAGGCCAGCTGGGATCAGGCCCGGGGCCAGTACGGTCGGGTCTCGGAGAGTGATCGTGCCTGGCTTGATGGGCAACTCAAACCGCTGCTCGATGCCGGCACGCCGGTCGTGGCGATCGAATATCTGCCGCCGGAGCAGCGTGACCAAGCTCGCGAGCTGAGTCAGCGATTGCAGCAGCAGGGCTACCTGCCGGTTATCACTACGCCGGAGCTGGACTCTCTGGGTGTCGGCACGCTGGAAGTGGTGCCGCGCCGCATTGCGCTTTTGTATGACCCCCGTGAAGGTGAGTTGACCCGCTCCCCCGGTCATGTGCTGCTGGGCGGCTTGCTTGAATACCTGGGCTATCGCGTCGACTACTTTGCCGTTGACGGCCACTTGCCCGAGCGTCGCTTTGACGAGCTCTATGCCGGCGTGGTGGTGTGGATGACCAGCGGTGCGCCAGCCCAAGCTGGTCAGTTTCGACGCTTTTTGCAGGCGCGCCTGGACGAGGGCACGCGCATCGCGTTCTTTGGCGGTATGCCGGTAGACGACGCGCGCCTGCTCGCCCGTCTGGGCCTGCGCCGCCTGCCATACGAGCCGAGCGAGGTCAGCCTCAAGCAGGTGGACGCCGTACTGGTTGGCAGCTTCGAGGCGCCGCTGCGGCTGCGTGCGCGTGACCTGCTTGCCCTGTCCGCCGATGACAAGCTGCTGAAGCCGGCGCTGCAGTTGCAGGACGAGCAGAGCAATCTGCTGACGCCAGTGGCCACGGCAGACTGGGGCGGCTATGCGCTGGCTCCTTACCTGTTTCAGGAATCGGCCTCCGGGCGTCGCTGGATGCTGGACCCGTTCAGCTTTCTTCAAGCCAGCCTGCAACTGCCGCCACTGCCGGCGCTGGACGTGACCACTGAAAACGGCCGCCGTATCGCTACTGTGCATATCGACGGTGACGGCTTTGCCTCCCGCGCCGAGGTGCCGGGCACACCCTATTCCGGCGAGGTAGTGCTGCAAGACTATATTCGTGCCCATGACTTTCTGACCTCGGTCTCGGTGATCGAGGGCGAGGTGGGGCCGCAGGGTATGTATCCCTACCTCACCAAGCGCCTTGAGCCGATTGCCCGGCGCATCTTTGCCGACCCCAAAGTGGAGCCGGCAACCCACACCTTCAGCCATCCGTTCTTCTGGGAGCCGGAAAAGGCCAGCCAGCGCGAAGGCTTCACTGCCGAGTACGGGATGAACATGGCTATTCCCAATTACCCGGCCATGAACCTTGAGCGGGAAATTATCGGCTCGCGCGACTACATCCAGCGCGAACTGCTGCCGGCAGACAAACAGGTACGCTTGATCTTCTGGTCGGGTGAAGCCTTGCCCAGTGCAGAGGCGATTGGTATGGCGTACGCGGCAGGCATGGCCAACGTCAATGGCGCGGAGACCTATATCACCCGCGCCAACCCCTCGTTGAGCGGTCTCTACCCCTTGCTGCGGCCGACCTCCGGCGGCTTGCAAATCTACGCGCCGATCATCAACGAAAACCTGTACACCAATCTCTGGACCGGGCCCTTTTACGGCTTTGAGCGGGTGCTGGATACCTTTGAGCTGACCGACTCGCCCCGGCGTCTGCGCGGTCTGAATCTGTACTACCACTTCTATTCCGGCACCAAGCAGGCCTCCATCAAGGCAATGGGCGATGTCTACGCCGCGATGCAACGTCAGCAGCCGATCTCCCTGTGGATGGGCGATTACCTGCGGCGTGTGCGTGGTCTGTATGAAGGCGGCATGGCGCGGCGGGCCGATGGGCGCTGGCAGCTGCGTGCATTGCAAGGGCTGCGCACGGTGCGACTGGACCCGCAACTGGGCTGGCCGGACCTGCTGCACTCCGAAGGTGTCGCCGGTGTTCGTGATCTGCCGCAGGGGCGCTACGTGCATTTGAGCAGCGACCGCGCGGTGCTGGCGCTGCAGCCGGCGCGCGACACGGCGCCTGCGCTGGAGTACGCCAATGTGCCGTTGCAGGCCTGGGAATATCGCGGCGAGCGCGAGGTGCGGGTGTCCATGGCCGGGCAATTTGCCCTGCGCTTTGCCGTGCGCTACGCCGGCAATTGCAGTCTGTCGGTTGGCGGGCGGCGATACGAAGGGCAGCGCCGTGGCGACCTGCTGGAATTCAACCTTGAGCGTCAGGAGGTGAGCGATGCAGTACTCGCCTGCCGCTGAGTCGACCCCGCTATTTCGGCCATGGGCCATGGGCGTGGCCATTTTGCTGGTGCTGGTGGTTCTGGTGCTGACGTACCAGAACAAAGACGCTTTCATGCCGCAGGGCCAGAACGATGCGGTGTCGGTAGGTTACGCCGAGTTGCTGCTGGCGGCTGACCCCGGAAACATCGAATTGCGCTCGGAATTGGTAGAGATGCTGATCGAGCGCGGCGAGTTCTCGCGTGCGCTTAAGCACCTAGCTGATTGGCAGGGCGGCGATGAGCAGGCCCGGCGCTTCTACAACCTGGTGCTCGATGGCCGGATGGCAACGGTACGCCGTGACGAGCAGGCGATTCTGGCTGCTCGTCAGCGCCTTGCCGAGTTCGATTTGACCGGCCTGAGCCCAGCACAGCAGACTCAGCTGGCCGACCTGGCGCTGGCGCTTGGCTTGCCGGCACGCGCAGCAGATCTGCATCTGGCGATGGCGCAAGTTGAAGGGCCTGACCAGCAGGCGCATCAGTTGGCCGCCGCGCGCTGGTATCTGGCTGCGGAGCAGCCGGCCGATGCCGCCGTGATCTATCAGCAATTGGCCGAGCAGGCGCGTACCGTTGAGGGGCGCCGGCAGTTTGCATTGCTGGCTTACAACGGTTTCTTGGCTGCCGATCAGGCATCGGTTGCCAGTGAATATGCGGTGCAACTGCTCGATAGCGGCAGCCTGGAAACACTCGGCGACGATTGGTGGCTGCGCAGCGTACAGACGGCGCAAGGCGCCATGCGCTTTGATCTGGCCACCCGTCTGGCCGAGCACTGGCGCCGGGCCGAGCCCGACAGTGTGGCCGCCCTGCAAGCGCGATTCGACATGGCGCTGGCGGCAGGCGACACGGCCACGGCCTGGGAGGTCGGCAAAGACCTGCTGGAACAGTCGCCGCCCAGTGCCGAGCTGCTGCGGCAGATGGCCCAGTTGGGGCAGTGGCGCGGACAGCCTGAAGCGGCGCTGGATTATTGGGTAGCCTATCTGGATATGGCGGCGGATGCCGAAGCGCGTGACAAGGCGTGGCGTCTGGCGTTCCAGCTGTTCGATTACAACCGTGGCATCCAGCTGCTCGGCGCAACGGCAGCCTCGCGCCGGCTCAGCGATGAAGAGCTGGACGCACTGGTCTATGCCCATGAGCAGCGCGGCACGCCCGCCATGGCCGAGAACTGGCTGCGTGGCTATCTGCAGCGTGCTTCCAGCCAGCGTCTGGCCTGGACCCGTCTGGTGCAGAACCTGCAAAACCGCCAACTGCTGCAACGCGAGGCTGATACCTGGCCGCAATTTGCCGGGCGTCATCAACTGACGATCGCTGAGCGCATGAGCTGGGCCGAGGTGCTGTGGAATCTGTACCAGCCCGAGCAGGCCTGGCAGGTGCTGGACGTGGCACCGCTGGATGAACTCAGCCCCGACTACTGGCGTCTGCGCGCGGCCCTGGCTTGGGAGCTGGAGCGCGATGACGCGGTGCTGAGCAGCTATGAGGCCTTGCTGGCACAGGGCGCCGTGCTGCTGCAGAGCGAGCAGGCGCAACTGGTTGATATGTACCGGCAGCGCGATCCGGCGCTGGCACTGCGCATGCAGGTCGCCAGCTGGCGGCGCACGGGGGATACCCGTTTCCTGACTGATGCACTGCAACTGGCCGAGGAGCAGCAGGACTGGGCGCTGATGGAAACCTTGGTGGCCGAGGCGATGCAGCAGCCGGCAAGTGCCAACCTGATGCCGGTGCTGTTGGCGCGCGGCCTGCTGGCCGAACGTGCCGGGCAGTTTGCCGAGGCAGAGCGTTTGTACCTGCAGGGACTGTCGCGCCAGCCGCGTAACAGCTTGCTGCGCGCACGGATTCTCTGGCTGTTTGTCGACAGCGCTGACCGTACCAAGCTGGCCCGAGCCCTGCGGCAGTGGGAGGGTGAGGCGCAGTCGGTACCGGTCCTGTGGTTGCCCATGGGCGCGGCCAATCAACTGCTCTCGCGCAATACCCAGGCGCTGCAATGGTTTAATCGGCATCTGCGCGAACAACCCGACGACACCTTGGCGCTGGCGGCCTACGCCGACGCGCTTGAGGCGAGCGGCAGAGAGGCGGCCGCTCTGCAGCTGCGTTCGCGCCTGCTCAACCGCCTGCGCTTTGCCGAGACCGAACGCGCGCCATTTACTGAACGTCAGATCTGGTCGCGCCTGATGACCGCCGGTGGCTCACCCCAGCAGGCGCTGGCGGGGCTGCAGCGTTGGCATGACGGCTCGGTCGGCATGCTGCAGCTCTGGTACGCCGCGCAGCTGGCGCGACTGGACAGCATCAATCAGGAAGCGCAAAAGGATGCCTGGCTGGCCTGGGGCCGCGCACGCGGGCTGCGTGAAGAGGGCTATCAGCGTATCCAGGAGGCGCTGCGCAGCAACAACCGCGAGGCGCTGGCCGCGTTGCTGGTTAACCCGCAGGTCGACGATGCCCACCGGGTTGCCGCGCAGGAGCGTCTGGGTGACGACAATCAGGCCATGGCCCAGGCGCTGTCCTCGCTCGGCGATGAGCAGCCGTTGTCGGTACGTCGGCAGTTGTGGCGGCAGTCGGTTGCCTTCCTTGAGCGCTACCCGCAGGGCGTGCGTGTCAGCTGGGGGCAGGAAGACTTTGGCGGTTTGAAAACCCTGGGCCCGCAGCTCAGTATCGCGCGCTTTATCGGCGATAACTGGTACCTGCGCGCCGATGGTGGCCGCGTGAGCTACGACTCTTCGCTGCTCGACAGCAGTGTGCTCGGGTCCGAGCAGAACATGTTGCTGCGCGCCGAGCGTCAGTTGCCCAACGGCGACCTCTCGGTGACGCTGGATCACAGCGACCGCCAGGACGACAACCGCTCCGGCGTCGGCATCGCGCGGCGCTGGAGTGAGGGCGGCAACGAGCTTGAAGTGGGCGCCAACTGGCAGCGTGAAAGCCGCGAGACCGGTCTGATGCGTGCGCTCGGTCAGGAAAGCGGGCTTTGGTTGCGCGCCAGCCATGCCTTCAGTGCACGGGACCAGTTGAGCTGGCAGATCTCCCAGCGTGAGTTCGAGACCCGTTCGGGCGTGGATATCGGCTCCGGGCAGCAGCTGAACCTAGAGTTCAGCCAGATCCAGTTCTTTGAAGGGCCGACCTGGATTCTGCGCAGCGGCATCGAGTACCAGCGCAACAGTCTCAGCGGCGAGCCGTTGGACTCGCTGCTGGTGGCCAACGGCGGTGCGGTGCGGCAGGACGATGTCACGGTCGATCAACTGCTGCCTGAGCGCGTTGGTCGTATCTACATCGGCAGCCAGCTGCGCCGTGGCATGCCGGGCCTGATCAACCGCAACCGGGGCCAGTACACCTGGCTGCTGGATACCTCGACCGGTTGGGACTGGGAAGACCAGAGCATGAACTTTGCCATCAATGCCGGTATTGGTATTGAGGTGTTTGGCGATGATGAACTGTCGTTTACCGCAGGCTACCAGTCGGAGCCGGTGGGCGGTGACGGCGAGGCGGGCGGTACCGCAACGATTTCCTACAGCAGCCGCTTCGGTCGCTGAAGGCACAACAAAGGAGCACAACATGCGCATTCTCAAGGGTATGACACTGGCGGCGACCTTGCTGACCGTCTCCGCCTGCAGCACCTTCTCCGGCAATAACGGCCCGAGTTTTCCGGCGTCTGCCAGCTGGGGTTTGCTGCCGATGGTCAACTATTCACAGACGCCGCAGGCCGGCGAGCGCAGCGAGCAGATCCTGCTCAGCGTGCTCTCGGAAGAGGGCATCCAGCCGCGGGTTTACCCCCACGTAGAGGACCAGGATCTGCTGGTACTGGATGATCGCAAGCGCTACGAGCAGGCGCTGCAGTGGGCCCAGGGCCAGAGCTTTGACTACCTCGTCAGCGGCAGCGTTGAGGAGTGGCAGTACAAGAATGGTCTGGATGGCGAACCTGCCGTGGGCCTGAGCCTGCGAGTGCTGGATGCGCGCACCGGGCAGGTGCTGTGGAGCAACAGCGGCGCCCGCGCCGGCTGGTCGCGTGAAAGCCTGGCCGGCTCGGCACAGAAGGTACTCAATACCCTGATCGGTGACCTGCGGATCGACTAATGTTCAAGAACTCGGTGCACAAGGACTACAGCCTCATCGCCATCGGCAATCGCCGCTGGGCGTGGCTGGAAACGCCGTTGCTGACGGCGCTGGTGCTGGGGCTTTGCTACTGGCTGCACCCGGCGGACCCGCTGTTTCTGCAGGGCTTCCCCTGGCCGATCCTGGCGCCCTTGCTGCTGGCTGTGCGCTATGGCTTCCTGCAGGGCGCCTGCAGTGCGACTCTGCTGGTGCTGGCAGCCCTTGTGCTGCACCGATTGGGCATGCCCGGCTACGTGCAGTTGCCTGGCTCCTTTATCGTCGGGGTGCTGGTTTCCAGCATGGTGGTGGGTGAGTTTCGTGACCTTTGGGGGCGCCGTCTGGAGCGTCTACAAACGGCCAACGAATACCGTCAGTACCGCCTCGATGAATTTACCCGCGCCTACCATGTTCTGCGCAGCTCCCATGAGCGTCTGGAGCAGCGTGTCGCCGGCAGCGACACCAGCTTGCGCAGCACGCTGTTGCTGTTGCGTCGCCAGCTGCAGGACAAGCCCGAAGGTGATCCCCTGGCCCAAATGGCGCCCTCGCTGCTGGGCGTGCTGGGGCAGTATGGCTCGTTTAACGCGGCTGCATTGTTTGCCGTGCAGGACGGCGAGGTACAACTGCAGCGGCCGCTGGCCGAGGTGGGCGAGCCGGGCAAGGTGCCCGCTGACGATCTGCTGCTGACTCTGTGCCTGCAGCGTGGCGAGGTGGTCAGCGTGCGCGACAGCTATCTGGAAACCGGGCGCGAGGAGCAGGTCTCTGCCCTGCAGGCCTGTATACCGCTGCTGTCGGTCGACGGGCAGGTGCTTGCCGTAGTGGCTGTGCACAGCATGCCGTTCTTTGCCTTTAACGAGCGCACTTTTACATTGCTGGCGCTGCTGGGTGGTCATATGGCGGACCTGCTGCAGACACCGCGGCAGCTGTTGCGCCCGGATGACGCCGAAGCGCGCCGTTTCTCCCAGCAGCTGCGCCGCGCTCGGCGAGATGCCGCCGAGCACGATCTGCCGGGCAGCCTGGCCTTTGTCGAGTTGCCGGCCGACAGCGAGAAACTGCAGAAGCTGCTGGTGGAAAGCCAGCGTGGTCTGGATCTGCAGGTGCTGGTGCCGCGCGCCAACGGCGGCGAAGGGCTGTTGGTACTGATGCCGCTGACCGATCAGGATGGCAGCCGCGGTTACCGCCAGAGGCTCGACCGCATGGTGCAGGAGCGTTTTGAAGAGGCATCCACGCTCGAGGAACTGGGTGTGGTCATCCACAACTTCGAGATTCGCCAGCACCAGAGCGACAGCGCGCTGGCCGACTTCCTTTACAAGGAGTGTGGTCTGAATGACCAGCAAGTGGCTTTTTAGCGGCGCCCTGGCCTTTGAGCTGGGGAGTTGGGGAGGACTGCTGAGCAACCCGTCGCTGATCGAGGGGCTGTATCTGTATGTCGTGCCCCACGCCATTGCGTCGTTGATGCTGGCGGCTGCGCTTTGGCTGGTGTTGCCCCGACGCTACCGCTTCCCCTTGCCCTGGTCGCCACTGCTGCTGTTCAGCCTGATTTTCTTTATCCCCGTGGTGGGCGCCAATGGCACCATCGCCGGGGTGTTTCCCGGCCTGTATCTGCCCCGCCGCGAGCGTGAGCAGGGCTGGCAATTGACGCGCATGCCAAGCCTGCCTTACCGCGCCGTGGATCAATGGCAGTCGCCGCTGTTCAACGATGGCGGCCTGCAGGACGTGCTGCAGTTGGCCGGCGATTCCGAGCGCCGCCTGGCGGCGCTGCTGGCAACCCGCACCATGCCGGGCAACGAGGCCATTCCGGTACTCAAGCTGGCCCTGCGTGACCCCGAGGACGACGTGCGCCTGCTGGCCTATTCGATGCTGGATCAGCGCGAAAACCGTATCAACCAGCACATTGAACGACTTCTTGATCTGCAGGCCGAGAGCCCGTCGGCGGGCACCCGAGCGACGCTGGCGAGCTGGTATTGGGAGTTGGCCTATCTGGGGCTGGCGCAGGGCGGCGTGTTGCGCCACGTGCTGACGCAGGCGCTTGAACACGCTGCAGCCGCTCTGGAAAGCGAGCCTAGCGGTGAGCTCGCCGTGCTGGCCGGGCGGATTCAGATTGCGCGTCGCCAGAGCTTGGAGGCACGGCGGTATCTGCAGCAGGCTGCTGACCTGGGCGTCGGGCCGTCACGGCTGGCACCGTTGCTGGCAGAGGTCGCATTTCTAGAACATCGCTACCGCGAGGTGGTTGTGCAACTGCAGCGTATTCCCCCTGCGTTGCAGGCCAAACCGCCCTTGGCAGCGACGGTGGGGTATTGGTTATGAGCGCACCACAGGCAGACATCTGTCTGCTGCTGGAAGGAACCTGGCCGTACGTGCGCGGTGGCGTCTCCAGCTGGGTACACCAGATGCTGCTGGGGCTGCCGGATGTGCGCTTCTCGGTGGTGTTTATCGGCGGCGAGCGCAGCGCCTACCCAAAGCGTCACTACGAGGTGCCGCCCAATGTGGTGCACCTGCAGGAGGTGTTCGTATCTGACGCCTGGCGCTACCCGGCGCGGCCGGATGAGACGCCGCCGGTCGGCGACCGCGATGCGCTGGAGAGCCTGTACCGCTATTTTCAGCATCCGGACGCGCCCAGCCCGGAGCAGGGGCAGCAGTTGCTGCAGCAGTTGGCCGCAGGTCGCATTACCAGTGGCCAGCTACTGCGTAGTGAGGCCAGCTGGCAGGTGCTGAGCCAGGGCTATCTGGAGCATTGCAGCGACCCATCGTTCATCGACTATTTCTGGACCCTGCGCACCATGCAGGCGCCGTTGATCATGTTGACCGAGCTGCTGGCCAGCTTGCCGCGCGCGCGCGCTGTGCATGCCGTGTCGACCGGTTACGCCGGCTTGCTCGGGTCGCTGCTCAAGGGCTACTGGCAGTGTCCGTTCATTCTGACCGAGCACGGCATCTACACCAAAGAGCGCAAGATCGACCTGGCGCAGGCAGCCTGGGTGGCAGGCAAGAGTGAAGAAGCGGAAGTCAGCGGTCTGGCCGCCAGCAGTGGTTACATTCGGACCCTGTGGATTCGCTATTTTGAGCGCGCCGGGCTGCTGGCCTATCAGAATGCCGACCCGATCATCTCGCTGTACGAGGGTAATCGCGCCCGTCAGATTCGCGATGGCGCCGATGCGGCGCTGACGCAGGTCATTCCCAACGGCATTGCCCTGAGCGACTGGCAGCGGGTGCGGGCCCAGCGCGGCGAGGGTATTGCTCCGGTGGCTGGCCTGATTGGCCGTGTGGTGCCCATCAAGGACGTAAAGACCTTCCTGCGGGCGGTGCGCTCGGTGGTCAGTGAGATCCCCGAGTTTGAAGCCTGGATCGTCGGTCCGGAGGACGAAGACCCGGGGTACGCGCAGGAGTGTCACAGCCTGGTCAGCAGTCTGGGTTTGACCGGCCAGGTGCACTTTCTGGGCTTTCGCAATATTCGCGAGATCATGCCGCAGCTGGGGGTGATGGTGCTGACCTCGATCAGCGAGGCCCAGCCGCTGGTGATTCTGGAGGCCTGGTGCGCCGGCACGCCGGTGGTCAGTACGGATGTGGGCTCCTGCCGCGAGCTGATCGAAGGCGTTGGCGAGCAGGATAGGGCCCTCGGCACGGCGGGTGAAGTGGTGCCGATCGCCGATCCGCAGGCGACTGCCAGGGCAATCCAGGGTCTGCTGCAGAACCCCGAGCGTTGGCATGCCGCGCAACGGACAGGCGAGCAGCGGGTGCAAGAGCGCTACAGTGATGAATTGATGTTTGCGCGCTACTCGCGGCTGTATCGCGACGCGATGGGAGAGGGTTAAGAGCAGATGGCCGGTATCGGATTTGAACTGCGGCGGATTCTCGCCAAGGACAGCTATAGCGCCACGCTGCGTGCCTACCTTTACGCCGGGCTGATCAGCTCCGGGCCCTGGGTACTGTCGATCATCAGCGTGATGCTGATCGGCGTCATGAGTATCGGCTTTGTGGTGCCGGATCTGCTGGTACGGCAGTTTCTGGTCAGCGTCACCTATCTGATGGCGACGTCACTCATTGTCACGGGCGGCTTGCAGTTGTTCTTTACCCGGTTTGTCTCCGACCGGCTGTTTGAGCAGCGAATGGACGCGATTACACCGAACCTGCTGGGTATCTTGTTGGTAGTGACGCTGTTTTCGGGCCTGCTGGGCACACTCGTGCTGGTTGTGCTGTTCGACCAGTCCTTCGTCTATCGGGTGCTGATGCTGGCCAACTTCGTCACGCTCTGCAATCTCTGGCTGGTCATCGTCTTTCTCTCCGGCATGAAGGCCTACAACCGCATCCTGGTGGTCATGTTGCTGGGCTATGCGGGCATGATCATCAGTGCGTTTTTCTTGCGTAATGTCGGCATGGAAGGGCTGTTGCTGGCGCTGCTGGTCGGTCACGCGCTGCTGCTGTTCATCTTTCTGTTCGACGTGCTGCGCCAGTATCCGTCCGAGCGCCTGGTCGCCTTTGAGTTCTTCGAGCGCCGCAAGGTGTTCGTCAGCCTGCTGTTGACCGGCCTGTTCTACAACCTGGGTATCTGGATCGACAAGTTCCTGTTCTGGGCCAATCCCGGCACCTCCGAGCAGGTCATCGGTCCGCTGCGCGCTTCACTGATCTATGACCTGCCGATCTTTCTTGCCTATCTGTCGATCATCCCGGGTATGGCCGTGTTTCTGGTGCGTATCGAAACCGACTTTGCCGAGTGGTATGACCGCCTGTTCCGCGCCGTGCGTGAGGGCGAGACGCTGCAGCACATCCGTCAGCTGAAGAACGAGATGACCCTGTCGATTCGCCAGGGCCTGCAGGAGATCTGCAAGGTGCAGGGGCTGACCGTGCTGCTGCTGTTTCTGGGCGCGCCCATGCTGCTTGATCGGTTGGGGATTTCCCAGCACTACCTGCCGTTGTTCTACGTGGATCTGATCGGGGTGAGCGTGCAGGTGGTGTTTATGGCGCTGCTGAACGTGTTCTTCTATCTCGATAAGCGCCGCATCGCCCTGGAGCTGTGCCTGCTGTTTGTACTGCTGAACACGGTACTGACCCTGGTAACCCTCTATCTCGGGCCGACCTTCTTCGGCTACGGCTTTACCGTGTCGTTGATCGTCTGTGTACTGGCTGGTCTGGTGCGCCTGAACGGCGCACTGCAGAAGCTGGAATACAGCACCTTCATGCTGGAGCACTGAGCGGCCCGCATTCAGTGCGGGCCGCTGCATTTGTGGCGTGCGCTCAGCGCCGCTTGTTGCGCAGTTGCTGTACCAGCCCCTTGGGCGGGTGGCGGATGACCAGTGCGTCTTCGCTCTCGTCGTATTCAACGCGCTCGCCCAAGAGATGTGATTCAAAGCTGATCGACAGGCCGTCGGCCTTGCCGTAGTAGCGCAGGAAGTTGTTGATCGCGCGCTTGTCAGCCGGCATCTCCGGGTTGAGGCCGTAATCCTTGTTGCGGATGTAGTCGTAGAAGGCGCGCGGATGCTCTTCGTCCAGCACCCCTGACAACTCCTCCAGTGCCACCTGCTCACCAGCACGGGTCTGGCTGTTGACGTAGCTGCTCATGGCCTTGGCCTTGTCCTTGACCAGCTCAGGCTCCAGCGACGCCTCACCCACGTAGTCGCTGAAGGCCTGCAGCAGCGTGTTGGTTTCTTCCTCAGGATTGGCTCCCTCCACACAACCGATAAAGTCGCGGAAGTAGTCCGATACCCGCTTGCCGCTGCGCCCGCGAATAAACGAGATGTAGTTCTTCGCGCTGGCGTTCTGTTTCCACTCGGTCAGGTTGATGCGCGCTGCCATGTTCAGGCTGGACAGGTCCAGGTGGCGGGCGGCGGCCACATCCAGCTCGTCGGTTACGGTGACGCCTTCGGTGTGGTGCAGCAACGCGATGACCAGAAAGGCGGTCATGCCCTGGCGGTAGCGGATGTACAGCACATGCCCGCCAAGCGCCAGGTTGGAGCCTTCCATCAAGGTTTTCAGGTGCTCGGTTGCCTGGCTGGAAAACCGCACGAAATCCAGTTCCTGGTCGATCAGCTGCTGCAGCCAGCCGCTGAAGGGGTAGGCGCCACTCTCTTCGTGGAAGTAGCCCCAGGCCTTGTTCGGCTTGCTGTTGTACGCCTCGATCAGGCCGGCCAGCAGCTGCTCCAGCGCCTGCGAGCTAGCCAGCTCGGCCTCGCGCAGGGTGAGCGTGGCCGGTTGGCCGTCGGGCTTCTTGTGAATCTGGTGAACGATGCTGTTATCGATGGGCATGAGGGAGGTTCCAGGCTTGCCGGCGTCAGAGGCCGGACGTTAACACAGGCTGACTCGCTAGAGCGGAAACAGCAAGGGTATCAGCAGCGTACTGGCGAGCATGACCAGCAGGGTCAGCGGCACGCCGATACGCACAAAGTCGATGAAACGGTAGCCGCCGGGGGCGAGTACCAGTGTGTTGACCGGCGAGGACACCGGCGTCATAAAGGCCGCCGAGGCAGCTACGGCAACGGTGATGGCAAACGGCATGGGCGATACGCCCAGCGCCTGCGCGGTGGCGATGGCAACCGGGGCCATCAGCACGGCGGTGGCGGTGTTGGAGATAAACAGGCCGATCACCGCAGTGAGGGCGAACAGCGCGGCGATCAGTGCGCGCGGGCCCGCGTCTCCCAGCAGCTGCAACAGGCCATTGACCGCCAGATCGATGCCGCCGGTTTTTTGCAGGGCGAGGGCAAAAGGCAGCATACCGACGATCAGCAGCAGGCTGGGCCAGTGGATCGAGCGCCAGGCGCTGTCCATATCGATGCAGCGAAACGCCCCCATCAGCAGACACCCGATCAGCGCCGCGAGCAGGTTGGGCACCACGCCGCTGACCATCAGCGCGATCATCACCGCGAGACTGAGCAGCGCGTAGGGCGCCTTGCGCTTGGTGGGGGCGACCTCGTCGACCTCTGCCGGCACACTCAGCAACAGCACGTCGCGGCTAAGACCGTGCAGTCGGTTGATGGCCTTCCAGGTGCCGGCCACCAGCAGGGTGTCGCTGGATTTGAGGCGCTCGTCGATCAGCAGGCCATCCAGCGCCTGACCCTGACGGCGAAGACCGACCACGTTGAGCTGGTATTCGCTGCGAAAACCCAGGCCCTGCACCGTCTTGCCCAGCAGCGCAGACTCCGGTGGCAGCGCCACCTCGGCCAGCCCCAGCTGGTGTGCGTGGCGGTTGTAGTAGGAGTCACTCAGGGGCTCTGCCTGCAGGCCCAGCTGCTGGTAGACGCCAACCAGCGCGATGGCCGGGCTGGCCAGATCGACCAGCAGAATATCTCCGGCCTGCACCATGTTGTTGCCGGTGGCGACCAACAGCAGCGTACGTAGCCGTTGCGGGCGCTCCAGCGCAATCACGTTGATGCCGTATTCCGAGCGCAGGGCCAGGGCGTTGAGTGGCTGGTTGGCCAGCGGCGAGTCGGGCAGCACGCGCAGACGTCGTTCGCGGTCGGTCAGGCGATAGCGCGCAGCCAGGCTGGCCAGTGTCTGGCGCGGGCGCGCCGGATTGCCCGCCGGCTTGCGCTCCAGCCAGCGGCGCGTCAGCAGCATGTAGCCGATGCCCAGAGCCAGTACCGCCAGTCCGATCGGGGTAATGCTGAAGAAGCCGAAGCCGGCATTGCCACTGCGCACGAGTTCACTGTGCACCACCATGTTGGGGGCGGTGGCCACCAGCGTCAGCATGCCGCTGGTCAGGCCGGCGACGCTCATGGGCATCAGCAGGCGTGCGGGCGAGCTGCCCAGACGGTTGGCAATGCTCAGCACGATGGGAATGAAAATGGCGACCACGCCGGTCGAGCTCATCACCGCGCCAAGGCCGGCGACGGTCAGCATCAGCAGGATCAGCAAACGGGTTTCGCTGTTACCGGAGCGCTGGATGATCCAGTCGCCCAATTGGTAGGCGATGCCGGTGCTGACCAGACCCTGACCGATGACGAACAGGGCCGCAATCAGCAGTACGCTGGGGTCGCTGAAGCCGCTCAGGGTTTCCTCCAGGGTGAGGATGCCACTGAGCGGCAGGGCGAGGATGACCAGCAGGGCAACCACATCCATGCGCGGCTTGTTGAGGATAAACAGCAGCACGCTGGCCAGCAGCAGTGCGAGTACTATCCCCAGGTCCACGCCCATGCGCTTGCCCCGCGCTTACAGGCTGGCGATATGAGCGCGCTGCTCGCTCAACTGGGCAAGCGCCTTCTCTGCTTCGGCCAGCTTGGCGCGTTCCTTGTCGATCACGGCGGCGGGCGCTTTGTCGACAAAGCCCGGGTTGGACAGCTTGCCGCCCACGCGCTTGACTTCGCCTTCCAGACGGCCGATTTCCTTGTCCAGACGCGCCAGTTCGGCGGTCTTGTCGATCAGCCCGGCCATGGGTACCAGCACTTCCAGCTCACCGACCAGCGCGGTAGCGGCCAAGGGCGCTTCCTCGTCGTCGCCGAGGACGCGGATCGACTCCAGCTTGGCCAGTTTCTTCAGGAAGGTTTCGTTGTCGCCCAGGCGGCGCAGGTCTTCGGCAGTGGTCTTGCGCAGCAGCACGTCGAGTACCTTGCCCGGAGCCACGTTCATTTCGCCGCGGATATTACGTACGCCGAGAATCAGCGCCTTGAGCCACTCGATGTCGCCTTCAGCGGCGCTGTCGATGCGGTCTTCGGCGGCAACCGGCCAGGGTTGCAGCATGATGGTGTCACCCTGCTTGCCGGCCATGGGCGCGATGCGCTGCCAGATTTCTTCGGTGATGAAGGGCATGAACGGATGGGCCAGACGCAGCGCGGTTTCCAGTACGCGCACCAGGGTGCGACGGGTGCCGCGCTGGCGCTCGGCCGGCGCGTTCTCGTCCCACAGAACCGGCTTGGACAGCTCCAGATACCAGTCGCAGTACTGGTTCCAAATGAACTCGTAGAGCGCGTTGGAGGCCAGGTCAAAGCGGAACTGATCCAGCTGGCGGGTTACTTCGGCCTCGGTGCGTTGCAGCTGGGAGATAATCCAGCGGTCGGCCAGGGTCAGCTCTACTTCTGCGCCATCCGCTCCACAGTCTTTGTCTTCGCACTGCATCATGACGTAACGCGCGGCGTTCCAGATCTTGTTGCAGAAGTTGCGATAGCCTTCGACGCGGCCCATGTCGAACTTGATGTCGCGGCCGGTGGAGGCCAGCGAGCAGTTGGTGAAGCGCAGCGCGTCGGTGCCGTAGGCGGCGATGCCATCGGGGAACTCGGCGCGGGTCTGCTTCTCGATCTTGGCGGCCAGCTTGGGCTGCATCATGCCGCTGGTGCGTTTCTGCACCAGCGATTCGAGGTCGATGCCGTCGATGATGTCCAGCGGGTCGAGCACGTTGCCCTTGGACTTGGACATCTTCTGACCCTGACCGTCGCGCACCAGACCGTGCACGTAGACGGTCTTGAACGGGATCTGCGCGCTGCCGTCGTCATGCTTCATCAGGTGCATGGTCAGCATGATCATGCGCGCGACCCAGAAGAAGATGATGTCGAAGCCGGTCACCAGCACGTCGGTCGGGTGAAAGGTTTTCAGCGCCTCGGTCTGTTCCGGCCAGCCCAGAGTGGAGAAGGTCCACAGGCCCGAGCTGAACCAGGTATCCAGCACGTCTTCATCTTGGCGCAGGACACCCAGGCCGCAGGCGATGGCGGCATTCTTGAGTTCGTCCAGCGTTGGCAGTTCTGCTTCTGCTTCGCGGTCGTTGCTTTCGAGCGCCTTGCGATAGGCTTCCTCTTCATCGCGGCCAACGTAGACGTTACCGGCTTCGTCGTACCAGGCCGGGATACGGTGACCCCACCACAGCTGACGGGAGATACACCAGTCCTGAATGTCGCGCATCCAGCTGAAGTACATGTTCTCGTACTGCTTGGGCACGAACTGGATGCGGCCGTCTTCGACTGCAGCAATCGCCGGCTCGGCCAGCGGCTTGGTGGAGACGTACCACTGGTCGGTCAGCCAGGGCTCGATGACGACGCCGGAACGGTCGCCTTTGGGCACCTTGAGGGCGTGTGGCTCGATCTTTTCCAGCAGGCCGAGGGCGTCGAAGTCTTCGACGATCTTCTTGCGCGCGTCGAAGCGGTCCATGCCGGCGTAAGCGTCCGGCAGGGTGGCGTCGATCGCGTCGTTGACGCTGCCGTCGATGTTAAACACCTGAGCACGAGCCAGTACGGCGGCGTTCTTGTCCAGTACGTTGATCAGCGGCAGGCTGTGGCGCTTGCCGACTTCGTAGTCGTTGAAGTCGTGGGCCGGGGTCATCTTCACGCAACCGGTACCGAACTCCGGATCGCAGTAGTCGTCGGCGATGATCGGAATGCGGCGGCCAACCAGCGGCAGCTCGACGAATTTGCCGATCAGGGCCTGATAGCGCTCATCTTCCGGATTCACGGCAACCGCGCTGTCACCCAGCATGGTTTCCGGACGGGTGGTGGCCACGATCAGGTAGTTCTTGCCGTCGGCGGTGGTCGCACCGTCGGCCAGCGGGTAGCGCAGGTTCCACAGCGAGCCCTGCTCGTCGTGGTTTTCTACTTCCAGGTCGGAGATGGCGGTGTGCAGCTTCGGGTCCCAGTTGACCAGACGCTTGCCGCGGTAGATCAGGCCGTCTTCGTGCAGGCGAACAAAGGCCTCTTTTACCGCTTCGGACAGGCCGTCATCCATGGTGAAGCGCTCACGGCTCCAGTCAACAGAGCTGCCCAGGCGACGAATCTGGCGAGTGATATTGCCACCGGACTCTTCTTTCCACTCCCAGACCTTCTCCAGAAACTTGTCGCGGCCCAGGTCGTGGCGGTTGACGCCCTGAGCGGCCAACTGGCGCTCGACTACCATCTGGGTGGCGATACCGGCGTGGTCGGTGCCCGGTTGCCACAGGGTGTTGCGGCCCTGCATGCGGCGGAAGCGAATCAGCGCATCCATGATGGCGTTGTTGAAGCCATGACCCATGTGCAGGCTGCCGGTCACGTTCGGCGGCGGCAGGGCAATGGTGTAGGACTCGCCCGAGCCCTGGGGGGCAAAGTAGTTGTTCTGCTCCCAGGTCTGGTACCAGGAAGTTTCAATGGCGTGGGGCTGGTAAGTCTTGTCCATGGGTGTCTTGGCTATCCGGCTATTCAGGAATGGCAGGCGCTGGGGACGCGGCAGGCGTCGAGCGCGCAGGAAAAACCGCCATTATAGCGGTCGCGGGGCGGGGAGGCCCAGCCCGCTGAGGGTTATTTCAGCTGTTCGCGCACCAGTTGCTGCAACTTGCCCTGCATGCGCTTGCGCAGCTCGTCTTCGATGGTCGGCAGCAGGTCGTCGATGACCTCCTGCAGCAGCAGTTGTGCCTCGGCCTGCAGGCGTGCTTCCAGGCGTGCTTCACGTGCTGAGCTGGGCACGGCGGAGAAGGGGCTCTGCTGGGCCATGATCTGGTCCAGCTGCATACGCTCTTCAGCCAGTTTGGCCAAGGAAGCGTAGGGCAAAAACGGATTGGGTGATCTGTTGGCCATGCCGCTGGTCAGCGGTGGGGCGGGGTGCTCGACGGCGCTCAAGGGCGGCTCGTCAGGGTTGAGGATAACGTCCTGCAGCAGGGGAATGTCGAGCTGGCCGTCGTCGCCGATTTCCGGCTCGGGATGCTCATCAAGCAGGGTGCGGATGGATTCCAGGTCTTCCAGCAGTCGTGAGGGCTCCGAGGGGTCGCGCTGCTTCATGGGTCATCCCGCTGTCCGTATTTGATGGGAATGTAGAGGATAGCCCCGCTCCCGGTAGAAACGGAAGCGCTCACGCGCCGGCAGACGCACACCATCGTGTTCGACCACGATTTCTGCCAGGCGCTGAAAGCGGCTGAAAAAACTCGGCGTCTGGTCCGACAGGTTGATCAGCAGGTCTGCATGGGTACCCGGCTGCTCGCCATTGCCGCAACTTACCGCTTCTTCCGGCCCCTCGCCCAAAATGACATGGGGCACAAAGGCATCACGGCGGAACGACCACAGAAGCGCGTCCAGCTCCTGACACATCTGTTCAGAGGCGCAGTGCAGGTACACACGGTGGCCCTTCTGCCAGGCCTTGTGCGCGAGCCGACAGGCATACGCCAGCCGCGTCTGCGGCTGGTCACTGGAAAGCAGGTAAAAATCGATGCGGGTCATGGGGGGCTCGCTTTGCTCGCGGGGCTGAAGGTTAAAGGCTGGAGGCTGGAAGGTTTAGACCTGTGCAGGCTGTTGAAGGCTGCACACGCCTGCGACTTCCAGCCTCAAGCTTCTAGCTTCAAGCCGCTTTCTCAGGCGCTAGCCTGAGAAAGCAGGTATTGCATCAACAGCGGAACCGGGCGGCCGGTGGCGCCTTTGTCCTTGCCGCCGCTGATCCAGGCGGTGCCGGCGATATCCAGGTGTGCCCAGGGGTAGGCCTTGGCGTAGCGCGACAGGAAGCAACCCGCGGTGATGGTGCCGGCCTTGGGGCCGCCGATGTTGGCCATGTCGGCGAACGGGCTGTCGAGCTGCTCCTGATATTCCTCGAACAGCGGCAGTTGCCAGGCGCGATCACCGGCGCGGCTGCCGGCGTCCAGCAGTTGACCGATCAGCTCGTCGTTATTGCCCATCAGGCCGGAGGCATTGCTGCCCAGGGCGACGATGCAGGCACCGGTCAGGGTGGCGATGTCGACCACGCTGGCCGGTTTGAAGCGTTCGGCGTAGGTCAGCGCATCGCACAGCACCAGACGGCCTTCGGCGTCGGTGTTGAGGATTTCGATGGTCTGGCCGGACATGCTGGTGACGATATCGCCGGGGCGGGTCGCGGTGCCGCTGGGCATGTTCTCGGCCGAGGCAATCAGGCCCACCAGGTTGATCGGCAGCTCCAGGCTGACCGCCGCCTTGAGCACACCGAAGACGGTGGCCGCGCCGCACATGTCGTATTTCATCTCGTCCATGGTGGCCGCCGGCTTGATGCTGATGCCGCCGGTGTCAAAGGTAATGCCCTTGCCGACCAGTACGTGCGGTTTGTCCTTGGCTTTGCCGCCGTTGTAGCTGATGCGGATCAGCTTGGCCGGCTCGACGCTGCCGGCGCTGACCGCCAGCAGGGCGCCCATGCCGAGTGCTTTCATGGCTTTCTCGTCGAGCACTTCGACTTCCAGCCCCTTGTGCGCCTTGGCCAGTGCCTTGGCCTGGTTGGCAAGGTAGGTTGGTGTGCAGACGTTGCCGGGCAGGTTGCCCAGGTCACGGGTCAGGGCCATGCCTTCGCTGATGGCGTTGCCTTCGGCAATGGCGCGCTTGAGCGCGGCGGCGTCGGCCTTGTCGGCGCTCCACAGGGAGAGCTTCTTCAGTTTGGGTTTGTCGGCCTTTTTGCTCTTGAACTGATCAAAGGTGTAGAGCACGTCGTGGCAGGCTTCGACCAGCAGGCGTGTCTGGCTGGCCAGGTCGCGACTCTTCACTGTGCCGGATAGAGCGAACACCGCATCGCCAGCCGGGCCGGCCTTGATGGTTCTCAGCGCCTGTTGCGCCAGTTTGCGCCAGGCGCGGTCACTCAGGGGCTCGTCCTTGCCGCTACCGAGCAGCAGAACACGTTGGGCGGCAACACCGGGCAGGGCAAACAGGGTCAGGCTGCTGCCGCTCTTGCCGGAGAGGTCACCGTTCTTCAGAGCGGTTGCCAGCTGGCCGCCGCTGGCCTTGTCCAGATCGGCGGCCGGGCCGGTCAGGGTCTTGCCTTCGCTGACGGTGACGACCAGCCAGCCGCATTTGATGGTTTCCAGTGCGCCGTGCTTAACGTTGAACTCCATGGTGCTCCCCAAGACAAATCGAGATGATTGACTGATAATACGGGCAAATTCCCGCGGGTGTCTGTCGGGCTGCTGCTGGCAGACATGTCTGCCAGCATTCTGGCCTATTCGCGCCGGCCCTTAAAGACCCCGGAGCCAAGGACCTGTTTCGTGATTGTTTTCCGTTATCTCAGCCGCGAAGTGCTGTGGACGCTGACTGCGGTCAGCGGTGTGCTGCTGCTGATCATCATGAGTGGCCGCTTTATCAAATACCTGGCGCAGGCCGCCGCCGGTCAGCTGGACGCGTCGGTGCTCTTTGTTATCATGGCCTACCGGCTGCCGGGGTTCATGGTGCTGATTCTGCCGCTGGGGCTGTTTCTCGGCATTCTGCTCGCCTACGGGCGGTTGTATCTCGACAGCGAGATGACGGTGCTGTCGGCAACCGGCATGAGCGACCGCAAGTTGATCGCCTACACCCAGGGGCCGGCGCTGCTGATTGCGCTGCTGGTGGCGCTGTTGAGCTTTTGGGTGGCGCCCGGTGGGGTGCTGAAAACCCAGCAGTTGCTGAACCAGCAGGATGCGTTGACCGAGTTTGACACCCTGGCTGCCGGGCGCTTTCAGGCGCTGGGCAGTGGTCAGCGGGTGACCTACGCCGGTGGCCTGTCTGAAGACCGCACCGAGTTGCAGGACGTGTTTATTACCGAACGTCGTGGCGACGGCGAAGATGCCGTGCTGGGCGTGTTGGTGGCTGAATCCGGCACCCAGGAGCTGAACCCGGACGGCAGCCGTTATCTAGTGCTGAATCAGGGTTTCCGCTACGAGGGCCAGCCTGGCTCGCCAGCCTTCAGAACCATTTCTTACGACACCTACGGTGTGCTGTTGCCCAAGCCGGAAGTGCAGACCGAGGTCAGCGATCGCGAGGCCATGTCGACCGCCCAGCTGCTGAGTGAGCGCGGGCTGGACGAGCGCGCTGAGCTGCAGTGGCGCATCGCGATTCCGCTGCTGGTGCCGATTGTTGCCTTCTTTGCCGTGCCCCTGGCGCGGGTTAATCCGCGTCAGGGACGCTTTCTCAAGCTGCTGCCGGCCATTTTGCTGTACATGGCCTATCTGGCGCTGCTGATCAGTGCGCGCGGCTGGATCGAGTCGGGCAAGCTGTCGCCAGCGCTGGGGCTGTGGTGGGTGCACGGGCTGTTCCTGCTGATTGGTGTGGTACTCAATCGCGATGCGCTGTTTGCGCCGCGTCAGGCCAAGGGAGGTCAGCATGCGGCGGCTTGATCGACATATTGGCAGTGCGGTGCTGCTGGGGATTCTGGCGGTATTGGCGGTGATCCTGGGCCTGGACCTGCTGTTCTCCTATATCAACGAGCTGGACGATGTCGACGGCGGCTACGGCCCAGCGCAGGCGCTGGTCTACACGCTGTTGTCCCTGCCGGGGCGCGTGCACGAGCTGCTGCCGCTGGCTGCGCTGGTTGGTTGTCTGGTGGGGCTGGGCACGCTGGCCAGCAACTCCGAGCTGACCATCATGCGCGCCTCGGGCGTGTCCATCGCGCGGATCACGCTGGCGGTTATGAAACCCCTGCTGCTGTTGATGGTGCTGGGCGTGGGCATTGGCGAGTACGTCGCGCCCTATACCGCCAACCTGGCGGAAAGCCGCAAGGCGATTGCCGAGGGCAGCGACGAGGCCCTGAAGTCCAAAGGCTTGTGGCACCGCGAGGGCAATGACTTTCTGCATATCAACGCGGTGCAGCCTAACGGTGTGCTCTACGGTATTACCCGCTACCGCTTTGATGACCAGCGGCGCCTGCTGGAAGCCAGCTTTGCCAGCCGCGCAGCTGTGCAGCAGGACGACTGGCTGATGGAGGATGTACGCTCGACGCATTTTGCCGATACCGGCGAAAGCTCGGTGACCGTCAATCTGCAGGAGCGCTGGGACGTGCACCTGTCACCGGAGCTGCTGCAGGTGGTGCTGCTGGAGGCCGATGCGCTGCCGTTAACGGGTATCTGGCGCTATCAGAAGTACCTGGCAGAGCAGGGCCTGAACAACCAGAGCTACTGGCTGGCCTTCTGGAAAAAACTCTTCCAGCCGCTGGCTACCGCGGTACTGGTGTTTGTGGCGGTGTCCTTTATCTTTGGTCCGCTGCGCTCGGTCACCATGGGGCAGCGACTGTTCACCGGGGTGCTGGTCGGCTTTGTGTTCCAGATTGTTCAGGATCTGCTGGGCCCGTCCAGTCTGGTGTTTGGCTTTTCGCCGTTGATCGCGGTGCTGCTACCCATTGGTCTGTTGCTGGCGCTGGGCGCCTGGCTGATGCGTCGCGCCGGCTGATAAGGCTTTTTGCCAGCATTTTCCGTTTGAAGGGGTGACCCGTCGCCCCTGCTAGGGCATGCTTGCCTTGCTGATGTTCGACAGGTAAGCAGGATTGCTCCGTCCGATGCTCAAGGAAACACCGCCCTTCAGCGTGCTGTCCGCCGGCCTGGCGATAGCGCTGCTGTTGTTCTTTCTGGCCCTGCAGGTGGCCTCTGACCAGCCTTGGCTGGGGTTCAGCGCTGAGCCCTCGGCCGAGGGTGTGCGTGTTGTTAGTATCGATAGTGATGGGCCGGCCGCAGGCCTGCTGCACGAAGGTGAGCTGTTGTTGGCGGTGCGCAGCGGTGCTGGCTCACTGGTGCTGGAATCCTGGGATGCCGTAGCCGAGCCGGACGACGCCCGCGAGTACGCCGTCTATAACCGCTTCTTTGAGCGTCATGCCCAGCTCTGGGCCATCCTGCATGGCGACGGTCTGCAATTGCAGATACAGACGCCGTCTGCCGACCCGGCTGCACCCTCCGTCACCCGCTGGGTTGACCTGCAGCCCGAGGCCCAACGGGGCCTGACTCAATTGCCGTTGTTGTTCTGGTATCAGGTGGGCTGCGGCCTTGCCGTGCTGCTGATGGGCGTGGCCGCCTGGGCGTTTGTGCAGACCGAGCGGGGCCCTTTGCTTTATGCGCTGGCGGGGCTGGCCATTGCGGTGGCAATCATCGCCAGCGCCGTCTACACCACACGGGAGCTGACGCTGGCACCAGACTGGTTCCTGCTGCTCTCGCGAGCCAATCAGGCCGGCGCGATGCTGTTCGCCGGCACCGGTACGGCCCTGTTCTGGTATTACCCGTTGCCGTTGGGGCGCTTCCCGATCGAGCGCGTGATGGTGCCGGTGGTGCTGGCCACGCTCGCCGGCAACTGGCTGCAGTGGTTCCCCGATCTGGATATGGCGGTGCGTTATCCGTTGCTGGCGTGGTTTGCGGTGGACATTCTGTTTGCCTGTATCCAGTGGCGCTGGACCCGTTATGAGCCGGTGGCGCGCGCGCGGCTGAAATGGCTGCTGGCCGCCTGGTTTGCCGGTGCCTTCGGTTACCTGTTGCTGGTCATCTTTCCGCAGGTGATCGGTTATCCCTCGGTTGCCCACCAAACCCATGCCTGGGCCTTTTTTGTACTGACCTACCTGGGCATTGCCCTGGGCATCGTGCGCTACAGGTTGTTCGACCTGGATCGCTGGATTCTGCTTGCCTGGTTCTGGTTTGCCTTCGGCGTGCTGTTCATCGTACTGGACGCCTTTCTGATTTTGCTGCTGGACCTGGAAACCAGCATGGGCCTGTTGGTCTCGCTGGCGGTGGTCGGCTGGGTGTATTTGCCGATTCGTCAGGGCTTTTTGCTCTGGCTGGCGCCTGACAACCCGCGTGGCGCTCTGCATCAGCGCCTGCCACGCATTCTGCAGCAGGCGTTCGAGTACCAGCGGCCGATCCCGGCGCAGTGGTGCAAGGCGCTGCAGGAGATATATGACCCGCTGCGCATCGAACAGACCGACGAGGTGGTCAGACAGCCAGAAATCCGGGACAACGGCTTGCGCCTTGCTGTGCCGGCGGTCGACGAGGGGCCGGCGCAGGTGCTCAGTTACGCCGCCGGCGGGCGGCGCCTGTTTGATCGCAAAGACCTGGATTTCTGTCAGCAGGCATTGACCCTGTTCAGCTATGCCCAGCAGTACCACCATTCCTATCAGACCGGGGTGATCAGCGAGCGCCAGCGGGTGGCGCGTGACCTGCATGACGATGTTGGTGCGCGTCTGCTCTCTGTGGTTTATCGGGCGCAGGGCAGTGACGAGCTGCAGCAACTGGCACGTGACTGTCTACGCGAGTTGCGCGAGGTGATTCAGGGGTTGCAGAAAGGTGCCGTGCAGTTGCAGCAAAGTTATGCGCGCTGGCAGGCCGAAGCGCGTGAGCGTTGCCGCCTGTTTGGTCTTGCGCTGGACATGCAGCTGGACCCGGCGGCGCGCAGCTGGCTGTTGAGCCCGCGTATCGAGCGTAACCTGTCGCGCATCCTGCGTGAGGCGTGTTCCAACACCTTCAAGCACGGAGCGGCTTCAAGGGTGCATGTGCGCCTCAGGCTGGCCGACGAGCGCCTGATTCTGGAGTACCAGGACGATGGTGGTGGTTTGCTGGCTGATCGCCTGGAGGGTGACGGGGTTGGTTTAAGTGGTATGCGACAACGCAGTGAAGAGCTCGGAGGGGAGATCGTCTGGTGGAGTCCGCTGGAGGGCGGGCTGGCCATGCGCTGTGAGATTCCGTTGGGAGGCGGACAGCAGACATGAAAAACATACTGATTCTGGAAGACCTCAAGGATGCCCAGCGCTGGCTGGCCGACGCAGCGCGTCGGGCCTGGCCGGACGCGGAAATTCAGTTCTACAGCACGTTGCGTAGCGCCTGCCAGGCGCTGGATGAGCGGGCGCCGCAGCTGTGCCTGGTTGACCTGCAATTGCCGGACGGCTCAGGAGTGGACTTCATTCACCAGTGTCGCCAGCAGCACCCGGATGCGCAGCTGGTGGTCGCCACTATGTACGACGACGATATGCACCTGTTTCCTGCGCTGCAGGCGGGGGCCAACGGCTACCTGCTGAAGGAAGACCCGCAGGAGCAGATTGCCAGTGCGCTGCTGGGGATCGTCAAGGGCGTGCCGCCGTTATCACCGCAGATTGCTCAGCGCATGCTGGGCTACTTTCAGCAGGCGCCGCAGGGCGCTGCACCCGAGCTGCACCGTCGCGGGTTACCCGAGGTGGACAATGTCGAGCGCCTGAGTGCGCGTGAGCAGGAGTTTTTGCTGGTGATCGGCAATGGCTACAAGACGGCGGAAGCGGCAGACATGCTGGGCGTGAGTTATCACACGGCCGCCAAGCACATCAAGAATATCTACGCCAAGCTGGGCATCAGCAGCCGTGCCCAGGCGGTGCAGGAAGCCATCCGTATGGGGCTGATCAACTAGCGGTCGGCCAGGCGCTGTAGCTGTTTCACTCGCCTGTGCGCCGGGGAGCTGTGCCGGCAGGGGGGCGTGAGGGCGATAGACGCTTGCCTGTTGGCAAAGCGCCCGGCAGGGTGCCGGGCGCTCTGGGTCGTGCGAGAAAGCGATTACTCGTCGCAGTTGGTGCACACCCCGATCATCATGCCGGTGAAGTCGCCCCCATCGGAGTTCTCGCCACTGGCGCCGAGCACGATCAGGCGCTCGCCCTCCTGCACGTAGCCGTCGGCAGTGAAGGTCAGTACGCCACCATCGTTGTTGCTTTGCACGGCTCGCAGCGCCAGTGCCCCCTCGTCAAACGCTGTCTCGAAAGCAAGGCTGAATTGCTCATTGACGCTGGACTCGGCAAAGCCCGATTCGCTCACCTGCTGCCAGTGCCAGGCGGCAGTCATCTGGGCATTGCCGTCGGCGTCAAAGCGCAGGCTGCCGGCGTTCAGCCGAGTGGGCTCGACCACGCCGCTCTCGCTGTACATGCCGATTGCCATCAAACGGTACTGCCGGTTGGCCAGGTTGTTGCTGCTGGCAGGTTTGACGGCCAGCAGCAGCTGACGGAAGTGCTGCTCTCCGTCGTTTTCTTCAATGGCGTCATCGAGCGGGTCGGTGGATGCCAGTCCCAGCAGCAGTGTGCGGCCATCCGGTGAGGCATGGCCCTCCAGCTCGTCATCCAGTACCAGCTTGCCGTCGCTGGCGACACTGATCGGGAAGCTGCCGCTCTCGCCGACATTCGGATCGTCCCAGTCCCAGCCGGCGTCACCCTGGCAGGCCTGGTAGGTGAAGCGGTCGAACTGGTAGCTGAGTAACTGCGGGTTGATCTCAAGGTTGCGGCGGCCCTGCTCGCAGTAGCTACCCTGCGCCCCGTCGATATCGAGCAGGTTGTTGTACACGTAGATATCAAGATCGGTGTCGCCACCTTCAAACAGCAGTTCGATAACACCGTACTTGCCGTCAACCGTGGGTGTCTGGCTGGCGCGGCGCAGCATGACATCAAGGGTCTGGTTGAGCACCTGGAGTTGCGGCGTGTTGAGGTCGTCGCGCACCTCACGGGTGTAGAACTGGGAACCGACCATCACATCCAGCGGGGCGCTGGCCGGTCCGGCTGCGCTGAAGCGCAAGGCGCCGCTGTACTCGCGGTCGCGGCAGGCGGCCGCCTGGGTTTCGCAGCTGTCGACGTCGCCGCTGTCTTTTTCGTAGTCTTCCAGCTCTTCGCTTTCGGCAAACAGGATGCCACGAGCATCGGCGCCGAAGCTGCCGCTGTCGGCCTCGTCGTCGATCCAGGCCCGGGTGTATGTGTTGCTGTAGGCGCCCAGGCCTACCACGATTTCCATTTCCTCGGCGGTGTCGGCCGGTACGTTGAAGGTGCCGGTATCGCCGGTAATGTCCAGCTCTACGGCGCTGCTGCGGTTGCCGCCCAGCAGGATGCCGGCGCCGAGGTCAGAGTAACCGCCAACGGTCACACTCTCGCTGTAGTAGCCGCCGGAAGCCTGGTTGGCAGCGTTGCTGTCGAGCGCAGGGGCGGCCTTATCCTCGAACTGTTGTTCTATCGCTGCCGACAGCTTGGCGCCGACCTGTTCCAGCAACTGTTCGGTGCTGGCGCTGCTGTTGATGGCCTGCTCCAGCTCGGCTTGCACCACCGGGTCGTTGGCCATTTCCAGCACGATTTCAATAATCTGGTCGACCTCCTCCAGGCTCAGCTCGTCGAACTGGGCGGTACGGCTGGCAATCTGCTGGGTGACAAAGGTCGTCAGCGGGTTGGCGAACAGGTCGCTGCGCGTGGTCGGCGTGGTGTAGCTGATGCCGGCCGGCAGGGGGATTTCGATATAGCTGTTGATGCGCGAGCCGAAGGGCAGCTCAAGTATGTAGCCGCTGCCATCGCTGTCGGCTTCGGCAGTGAATTCGTCTTCGCCCAGCTCGACAAGGCTGCCGTCGGCGTTGATGGTGATGACGCGGAAAGTCGCAGGATCCAGGTCATCGAAAGTATCTGCCAGCGCCGGTGTGATCAGAAAGTCCAGCAGAGCCTGGGCAATCCGCTCCTGGGCGGTGGTGGGTCGCGCGGTGGTGGTAGCCGGTGTGCCGACCGTCAGGCTGTAGCGAGTCGTTGCCGCGCCGCCGGCACTGTCGCCACCACCTCCGCCGCCACCGCCTCCCAGACAGGCAGTTAGCGTCAGGGTGGAAGAGATTGCGAGGGCCAGTGGCCATTTTCTTGGAGTATGCATGCAGATAGTCCCTTGATGTGCGTGGTAGCCCAAGGGATTCTGGATGGCCTGTTGACGCGGGTCGTACCCTGAAAAGGGTACTGGCTGAGGCAGTACCCTGTTTTGGGTATGGGGTGGTCAGTCCTTGAAGGTGCCTTTTGGCAGGGTGACCAGCTGGGTGCCGGAGGCAATGTCGTGCCAGGTGCGCGCCTGGCGATCCCACAGCTGCCAGAAAAAGCCCAGCCCGGCGCACAGCCAGGAGGCCTGCGCGACGGCCAGACGAATCAGCGCCTGGCGTCCGGTAATGGTTCGCCCGTCAGGCTGCTGCAGGCGAATACGCCAGGCCTGCATGCCGAGGGACTGGCCTTTCTTGGTCCAGAACCAGGTGTAGAAGGCAAGCATTACCAGCAGGAGGATCAGAGTTAGTGAAGGATTTCCCACGAAGGCTTGATCCTCTGCCTGAGCATGGGCGGTTGGTTCTCCGTAGATGAAAATGTGCACGCCCAGGTACGCCAGAGTCGTAACCATCCAGGCGGCTATCAACAGGAACAGGTCATAGCTGGCCGCAAACAGGCGGCGGAAGATGCCGGTAGGAGGGAAGTCCCCGACCGGTTGCAGCTGTTTGACGGCCACCGCTTCAGCCCTGACGACGGGTGAGCGGGGTGCCGGCAAAGCTCACCTTGGCCAGGCCGCCCTGCATCAGCGCGCGGATGTTGCCGTGATCACTGCCATCTGGCGTCGCCAGTACCGAGCGGTAGTGCTCGGCAAAGCACTGCAGCGCCTGCTCATCACTCAACCCCAGGTCCAGCGACATTGCCAGCACCTTGCACGAGCCCTGATTCTGCTCGGCGCTGTTATGCACCGGGCCGTTGTCAAAGGCGGTGGGCTGGTGCTCAAAGGTGGCATCAATAAAGGCCAGTGTCTCGGCAAACTGGTGCTCGGGGTTGCCCAGGCGGGCGATGAACTGCTCGGGGGTCATGCGTTGTCCTGTTTCTGTGCCTTATCAAAGGCGGCTTGCTGCTGCGGGGTGGCTTCGGTCTGATATTTTGCCTTCCACTCGGCGTAGGGCATGCCGTAGACCGCTTCGCGGGCTTCATCCATGCTCAGTGCGATGTCCATGTCGTCGGCGGCTGCCTTGTACCATTTGGACAGGCAGTTGCGGCAAAAGCCGGCGAGGGTCATCAGGTCGATATTCTGCACATCCTTGCGGTTGCGCAGGTGGCTGACAAGGTTGCGGAAGGCGGCTGCTTCCAGTTCGAGACGCTCCTGCTTGGTCATGATCGGCTTTCCTTCATGCGGCTGTTGCGGGGCATGGCGCGCAGCTGCTGCGCGCCGACTCTGAGCGCAAGGATAATTGGCTGCCGAGTATTGTCAATCAGCCTCAGTTGCGCGCGGCGCTGAGAGTGATGGAAACCGACTCGGCAAAGCGCAGCGCATGGGGCTTGTCGACCTCTACCTCGGCGTAGCAGACCTGGGTGTGCTGCATGACGATGTCGAGCAACTCCTGGGTCAGTCGCTCCAGCAGGGCAAAGCGATTTTCTTCGACATGGCGAATCATCGCTTTGGTGATGGTGCGGTAGTTCAGCGCCTGCTCAATCTGGTTGACGCTCACCGCGTCGTCCGCCGGGTAGAGAATGGTGGCATTGATGAGGATGTCCTGCTGGTTGAGGATTTCCTCTTCCTTGATGCCGATGTAGGTGCGCAGGCGCAGGTCTTTGATACGAATGCGCGCCAAACCTGGAGCGAGCTGGCTCATGGTCAGTTGCTCCGGCTGATCAGTTGCAGGAATTCCTGGCGGGTGTTGACCGACTCACGGAAGGCGCCGAGCATCACCGAGCTGTGCATGGAGGAGTTCTGCTTCTCGACGCCGCGCATCATCATGCACATGTGCTTGGCTTCGATCACCACAGCTACCCCGGCAGCGTTGGTGACCTGCTGAATCGCCTCAGCGATCTGGCGGGTGAGGTTTTCCTGTATCTGCAGGCGACGGGCAAACATGTCGACGATGCGCGCAACCTTGGACAGGCCGATGACCTTGCCGGTCGGAATGTAGGCAACGTGCGCCTTACCGATAAACGGCAGCATGTGGTGCTCACACAGGGAGTATAGCTCGATGTCCTTGACGATCACCATCTCGTCATTGTCGGAGTCGAACAGGGCGCCGTTGACGATCTCTTCCAGTGACTGGGTGTAGCCGCGGCAGAGAAACTGCATGGCTTTGGCGGCGCGCTCCGGTGTGCCCTTGAGGCCGTCGCGCTGCGGCTGCTCACCCAGGTTGGTGAGAATCTCGCGGTAGTTGTTGGTGAGGTTTTCCAGGCTCATGGCAGTATCTCGTCGGCTTACTTGAGGTGCCGGCCGCCGTTCAATGGCAGGCAGCTTCCGGTGATATAGGGGTTGTCCATCAGGTAGCGAATGGACTGGTAGACGACTTCCGGCCCGGGCTCCATGCCCAGCGCGGACTTGGCTAGCGCGCGGCGGCGGTAGTCGGCATCGTCCTCGGGGTTGAACATGATCAGCGCAGGTGCAATGGCGTTGACCTTGATCTGTGGTGCCAGGCGCGCGGCGAAGGAGCGCGACAGCGCCTCCAGGCCGGCCTTGCTGGCGCAGTAGCCAACGTGCTTGGCGCTGCCCTTGCGGGTGACATCATCGGTGAGGTGGATGATGTCGGCCGGCGCGTCGGCGGGGAAAAGATCGTGGCATTGCTGGTTAATCAGGTAGGGCGCCTGCATGTGCACCATGAACATCTGCTGCAGGGCATCTGCGCCGCTGCTGTCGTCCAGCCAGAGCGAGGCGTTGTGAATGATCGCGCGCAGTCTGGGTGCACGGCTTTTCAGTTCGTCGATGAACTGCTCAATGCCTTCGACGGTCGAAAAGTCGGCCAGCATTGCTTCGATGCCTGGCGCAAGCGGCTGTTGCTGCCATTCATCGCGCAGGTGGCGGCAGGTAATGAGTACCTGAAAACCATCTGCGGCCAGGCGCTCGGCACAGTACAATCCGACGCGCTGTGCACCGCCGGTGATGACGATGGTGGTGTCGCTCCGGTTGCTGCGCGATGTGCCTTGCCTGACTGCCTGCATGCTGTGTGTCGCTGAAATGCCGTCGGTTGTGAATAAAAAGGGCGCAATGGTAGCACGCCGAGCGTCGGCCGCTGTGACCACTAATGTATAACATTGTTGTACACTGTACAGGTTTTTAGTGTTGGCTACGGCCTGCTATGGATCCAGATCATGAACCAGACTCCTGAAGCGGCGCGTCAGACGCTGTATCCCATTCGCGAGGTATCGCGCCTGACCGGCGTGAACCCGATCACCTTGCGTGCCTGGGAGCGGCGCTACGGTTTGCTGGTCCCGCATCGTACCGATGGCGGACACCGGCTGTACTCGTTGCAGGACATTGAACGCGTGCGCAGTGTCACCCAGTGGATTGCACGCGGTGTCCCGGTCAGCAAGGTGGCGGGGATCCTGGACCGTGAGGACGTTGACGAGGCCGAGGCGCCACTGGATGAAGGCGCTTTCTCACGCTATGACTTCTGGCAGCAGCGTCTGGATCAGGCGCTGCTGCAAGGCGATCCGTTGCTGCTGGAGCGGCTCTACGCGCAGCTGATGACGGAGGTGCCGCTGGTGACGGCCCTGGTCTCTGTGCTGCGGCCACTGCACCGTCGTCAGAGTGGCGGGTCGGCATCCGCGTCGCTGCTCGACAGTTTCCTGCGAGGGCGCCTGGCGCAACGAGCAGGGTATCTGGAGCCGGGGCACGTGACCTTGCTGCTGATCAACCTGCAGGGGCGCGAGGCTGAGTTGGACATGCTGATGGTGGCCGTGTTGCTGCGCGAGATTGGCGTCAACCTGCTGATGCTCGGTGACGCGCCTGATGTGGGCAGCTTGCTGCCGCTGGTCGAGCACAGCGCCACAGCAGCGGTGGTACTGTTCAGCGATCAGGCGCTGGACCGCCGTCTGCTGAACCAGTCGCTGCCGCGCCTGAATCAGGGTGTGGCGTGCCCGGTCGCCATGGCCGGTAGCTGCTGCGCGTTGCAGGAGGACGAGCTTGCTGCGCTGGGAATTTCGCGACTCGGCGAGGTCGGCCAGGCCCTGATGGATCGGGCTCGCCAACTGCTGGCAGGACGCTTCGACAGCTGATCCAGATGTTTGCCCGAGAGTCCCGCTTTAGAGCGTATTCTTTTGCTTGGAATGCTGCGTTGCTCACGCGTATTTTTTACAATATGCGGTATTGTTTTGCGGCTGGGCCTGGCTGTGGTAGAGACGCTAGGGTGGCAGATTGCTATTATGCCTGTAGTCGTCCGTTTTGGTGACCCCCTTAGCTGTTAGGGGCCTGGCTTTTCGGCTGGTGCATGTTCTACTAGGGGTGCTGTTTTATGGTTCGCAGGGCCGGCCCGCATACCGGGATTCAGGTTATCAAGATTGATGCTAGTCAACTGCGACTCGGCATGTATGTCTGCGAGCTTGACCGGCCCTGGATCGAAGCACCTTTTCTGTTCCAAGGCTTCATGCTGAGCGATCCCGATGACTTGATGACCTTGCGCAGCTTGTGTCACCACGTCTATATCGATTGCCTTAAAACCACCATCAATCTCGACAAGCTGAAGCGCTCTGCGCCGGAGATGGCCGCGCCTGTCTATCCGGTGGTCAGTGATATTCGTACCGAGTTGCCACAGGCCGCGCAGTGCTACGGCGAGACCTTCAGTGCCGTACGAAATATGCTGCGCGCGCTGGAAGACGGTCGAGACGCGCCTGTCAGTGCCATGCCGGCCCTGGTGCACGGCTGTGTCGAATCCATCATTCGTAACCCGTCCGCCATGCTCTGGCTCACTCGCATCAAGCATAAGGACCAGTACACGGCAGAGCACTGCATGAACGTTGGCGTGCTGGCGATGGCTCTGGGGCGCAAGGTAGGCCTGGGGCGCAAGCATATAGAGCTGCTGGGCTTGTGCGGCATGCTGCACGATGTCGGCAAGATGCGACTGGACCAGACCATTTTGAACAAGCCCGGGCGTTTGACTGCCGAGGAGTTCGAGCACGTGAAGCTGCACGTGACCTATGGCCACGAAGAGCTCTCTCGCGATCCGGAGCTGCCGTCCGAGGTGCTTAAAGTCGCGCTGAGCCACCATGAGCGGCTGGACGGCAAAGGCTACCCGCGCAGGCTGCCGGCAGCCCGGCTGGATTTCTACACCCGGGCGACTGCGGTGGTTGATACCTATGATGCGATTACCAGTCGTCGCTGCTACAGCGATGCCCAAAGCTCGGCCACGGCCTTGCGTATCCTGTACGAAAATCGCGGCACGCAGTTTGATGAGCGGCTGGTTGTGCAGTTTATCGATTGCATCGGCATCTATCCGCCGGGCGTGCTGGTAGAGCTGAATACCGGAGAGGTTGGCGTGGTGCTGTCGGTGGACTCAAGCAACCGCCTGTCACCGCGTGTTGGCCTGGTGCGTGATGCGCAAAAGCGCCCTATGCAGCAGCGTGTTGTGGATCTTGCCGAGCAGCAGGGAGTGGAGGTGTCACAGCGGATGCGCATTGCGCAGGTTCTGGTGGACGGCAGCTACGGCGTCGATCTGGAGAGCTTTACCCGCCAGAATATCCGCCTGGGTGGTCAGGCTTAGTCCACCCGCTTACGCAGCTCGGTCAGCTCTTCTTCCAATGCCAGCGCCCGCTGGCGCGCTTCCACCTCGGCAGTGACATCCTTTTGAATGCCAATGAAGTACGTCAGCTGGTCAGCGTCGTTAAGTACCGGCGTGACTGACAGCTCGTTCCAGAACAGGCTGCCGTCCTTGCGGTAGTTGCGCAGGGTTACCCGGCACGGCTGGTGCGCCTTGATGGCGTCGCGCAGTTGCTGAAGGGCTTCCTGGTCGCGGTCGTCAGCCTGCAGAAAACGGCAGTCCTGGTAGAGGATTTCATCGGCGCAGTAGCCGGTCAGGGCCTCGAATGCCGGGTTAACGTAGATGAGGATGTTGTCGTCGCCTTCCTGTTCGGCGACCACGATGCCGTCGTTGGATGCATTGACGACGAGTTGCAGCAACTTGGCGTTGATCATTCGACACCTGCGTAATGGATTCTGGCCACATTTTATAGCAGCGCCGCCCACTGTCCAGCAATCAGGCGACCTTGCTCCCGGCATTACGGCATAATGGCCGGCCAGTTAAATGACAGTTTGGGGGAAGCATGCATCTGGTGATCATCAGTGGGTCGGTGTTTGGTACGGCAGATCTGGTTGCAGACGAGGCGCAAGCCTTGTGTCAGGCAGCAGGTTTGCAGGTTAGCCGCCTGCGCCCGCTGGAACTCGACTCGCTGCTGGCCTTGGCGCCAGAGGCACTGCTGGTGTGCTGCTCGACCACCGGTATGGGCGAGCTGCCGGATAGTCTGGTGCCGCTGTTTCATACCATGCGCGACCGTTTCCCGCTGTTTACCGGGGTGCCCTTCGGGGTGATCGCGCTGGGCGACTCTGCCTACGGTGACACCTTCTGCCAGGGCGGTGAACAGATGCGCGAGTTGCTGCTGGAGTTGCAGGGACGTGAGGCGCAACCGATGCTGCGCCTGGATGCCAGCGAGACAGTAACGCCAGACACCGACGCCGAGCCCTGGGTGCAGACGTTTATTACTGCGCTGCGCAGCTGACTCTCGCCTCGTCAGCTGTCGCGCGGTAGCGGGGCGCCGCTGGCCAGCTGGGTCAGGGCGTCCTCATCGAGCAGCAGAATTTGCCCGTACTGAATCTGCAGCCAGCCGAGTGCCTCGAGTTGCTTCAGCAGCTTGTTGATGCTCTGGCGAGAGCTGTTGAGCATTTGCCCGAGTGACTCCTGCGATAGCTGCACACAGGGGCGACGACCATCGTCGTCGGTCTGACCGTAGTTGTGTGCATGCATCAGCAGGCGCTTGGCCAGGCGTGAGGACAGGGGCAACAGGGCGCTGTCTTCGAGCATGGCAAAGGAGATGCGAATGCGCCGGCACAACAGGCGCATGAACAGCGGGTAAAGCTCGGGACGGCGTTCCAGCATCTGGTGGAAGCCGGTGCGCGGAATCATCAGCAGCTCGGTCGGCCCGCTGGCCACGGTATCGTGCGAGCGCGGCAGGCCATCAAAGAGTGAAATTTCACCGAACCAGCTGCCGGGGCTGAGGATCGCCAGGACCGCCTCGCGCCCATCCTGGCCGATGTTGCTGATGCGGGCGCTGCCGCTGATGACGCCGTACAGGCCGTCTGGCTGATCGTCCTTGGCGTAGACAAACTCGCCATCTTGCAGTGAGCGCACGCGGCCCAGCGCCAGCAGCTCATCGAGCACGTCCTGTGGCAGCTCACCGAACCAGCGGTTCTTCTGCAGCAGCTTGGCCAACATCGGGCTGTTGCCCATCTCGGACACTGTAATTTGTTTGACAGTCCGCTTTGCCGTCACGGTCTAGACTCCCCTCATACCGAACGCCCCACAGTATGCCGTAGCGTGCCGGGGATGTCCTGTAGCGTTAGCGGTCCCAACGGGCCAAATACATTATTCCAACAATAGAGGGTTACCCCGATGAACGCAGTGCACTCGCTGTCCGAGATCAGCCTGAAGAACAAGGTTAGTGCTGAAGAGTGGAAGGTCCGCGTCGAGCTGGCCGCATCCTACCGCCTGATCGCCATGTACGGCTGGGATGATCTGGTCTTTACCCATATCTCTGCCAAGATTCCGGGTACTGAGCACTTCCTGATCAACCCCTATGGCCTGATGTTCGAAGAAGTAACCGCGTCCAACCTGGTCAAGATCGACCTGCAGGGCAACAAGGTTGAAGAGTCTCCCTACGACGTCAATCCGGCTGGCTTCACCATCCACAGCGCGATTCACGAAGTGCGTCACGACGCCAACTGCGTCATGCACACGCACACTGCCGCTGGCATTGCGGTATCGACTCAGAAAGAAGGCATTCTGCCGATTTCTCAGCAGTCCATCTTTGTCCTCAGCAGCCTGGCCTACCACGACTATGAAGGCGTCGCGCTGAACGAGGAAGAGAAGCCGCGCCTGCAGGCGGATCTGGGCCGCGCCAACAATCTGGTGCTGCGCAACCACGGTCTGCTGACCTGTGGCAAATCCGTGGCAGACGCCTTCCTGACCATGTACACGCTGCAGCGCTGCTGTGAAATCCAGGTGCGTGCACAGGCCCAGAATGCAGAACTGATCCCGATTCCGCAGGCGGTGCTGGACGGTGCGGCCGCCTCCATGAAGAAGGCAACCAACGGTGCCGGTGCCGGTATCGCCTGGCCGGCGCTGCTGCGCAAGCTGGACCGGGTAAACCCGGGCTACGACGCCTGAGGCGTGGCGCTTGACGGCATTTCCCTGGACGACTGGCTCGCCCAGGGAAGGATGTTCCGTTACCGCGGTCATCAGATCCGCTGGTGGGAAGCAGGGGCGGGTGAGCCGCTCCTGCTGATCCACGGCTTCCCCTCCGGGTCATGGGACTGGCACTATCTCTGGGACGCGCTGGCCAAGCGCTACCGGGTGATAGCGCTGGACATGATCGGCTTTGCCTTTTCTGACAAGCCGCGCAGCTACCCCTATGACCTGATTGATCAGGCAGACCTGCAGCAGGCGCTCATGGCGCACCTGCAGATCGCTGACTATCACGTGTTGGCGCATGATTACGGCGACAGCGTTGCGCAGGAGCTGCTGGCGCGGCATGAGGGCGGCGCGGGGTTTTTGCGCTCGATGTGCTTCCTCAATGGCGGGCTGTTTCCGGAAACCCATCATCCGGTGCTGCTGCAAAAGCTGTTGATGAGCCCGATCGGGCCGCTGATCGGCAGACGCTACAACCGCGAGCGAATGGCTCGTACCTTCGGCAATATCTTCGGCCCGCAGACGCAACCGGATGAACACGAGCTTGATGCCTTCTGGCGCATGATCGAGTTCAATCAGGGGCCCAGGATCATGCACCTGCTGATTCGTTATATGGCCGATCGTCGCGTGCACCGTGACCGCTGGGTAGCGGCGATGCAGGCGACGCGCTTGCCGTTGCGGGTGATTGATGGCGCGGTGGACCCGGTGTCTGGCGCACACATGGTAGAACGCTACCGCCAGTTGATCCCTGATCCGGACACGGTGCTGTTGCCTCATATCGGTCATTACCCGCAGGTGGAGGCGCCGGAGCTGGTGCTGGAGCATTACCTGGCTTTCCGCGAGCAGCGGGTGGATCAACCGGCTGAAACAACAACCCCGGCTTAAGCCGGGGTTGTTGTTTGTTGACTGCTCAGGCCTGCTCGTCGCGCAGGAACACCAGCTGGTTCTCGCTGCTGCTGACGGCGTCAAAGCGATATCCGTCCAGATTGAAATCCTTCAGGCCTTCCGGGTCCTGCAGCCGTTCCTTGATCACGTAGCGCGCCATCAGGCCGCGGGCCTTCTTGGCGTAGAAGCTGATGATCTTGTATTGCCCGTTTTTCTGATCCTTGAACACGGTATCAATGACGCGGGCGGTCAGTGCCTTGGGTTTGACCGCGCCGAAGTATTCCTGCGAGGCGAGGTTGAGCAGTACCTGATCACCCTGGGCTTCCAGGTCTTCATTCAGCCACTGGCTGATGCGCTCGCCCCAGAAGGTGTACAGATCCTTGCCGCGCGGATTGACCAGCTTGGTGCCCATTTCCAGCCGGTAGGGCTGCATCAGGTCCAGCGGGCGCAGCAGGCCGTACAGGCCCGACAGCATGCGCAGGTGCTGCTGGGCAAAGGCAAAGTCATCAGTGCTGAAGTCTTCGGCATTGAGGCCGGTGTACACATCGCCCTTGAACGCCAGCAGCGCCTGCTTGGCGTTCTGCGGCGTGCTCTCACGCTCCCAGCTACCGTAGCGTGCCACGTTGAGGCTGGCCAGCTTGTCCGACAGGGACATCAGCTTGGCGATATCCTGTGGCGACTTTTCACGCAGCACCTCGATCAGCTCAACGCTGTGCTCAACAAAGCGCGGCTGGGTGCTTTTGTCGATCACCGGTGGGGTGTCGTAATCAAGGGTCTTGGCGGGGGAAATCACCATCAGCATGGGCGTACTCCTGTCAGCGTGGAGCGCGCATTATGACGGAAACCGGCGGCGCGATGGGTAATGGGTTGTATAGAGAGGGGCTATCGGTGCAAAGCTGGCGCTTTGGGCTGGAGGCTTGAAGCTGAAAGCTTGAAGCAGTCCGGGGGGCTTCCGAAGTTGGGCTTTTGGTCGTACTCCGCAGTTATGGCTTGACGAGCATGTAGCTGCCCCAATCTGATTGCGCTTCCAGCTTCCAGCTTCCAGCTTCCAGCTTCCAGCTTCCAGCTT
>CEVI01040249.1_pt1 | contig 42692 bp, 36 predicted proteins | sample 531471 | NCBI WGS metagenome assembly CEVI01 (sample SAMEA2623513, study PRJEB7988) | marine metagenome | isolation source: saline water (ENVO:00002010), including
TGCCGACTGGGATCTGATCTACAAAGTCCACGTCGAAGGCGCCTACAAGACTACCAAGGCCGCCTGGGACCACATGAAGAACAACAACTTCGGTCGCATCATCTTCACCTCGTCCACCTCCGGCATCTACGGCAACTTCGGTCAGGCCAACTACGGCATGGCCAAGCTGGGCCTGTACGGCTTCACCCGTACCCTGGCTATCGAAGGCCGCAAGAACAACATCTTCGTCAACGCCATTGCCCCCACCGGCGGCACTCGCATGACCGAAGGCCTGTTCCCGGAAGGCGCGTTCGACAAGCTGAAGCCTGAGCTGGTCAGCCCGCTGGTTACCTACCTGTGCTCCGAAGAGTGCAAAGAAACCGGCAGCCTGTTCGAAGTCGGCGGCGGCTGGATGGGCAAGGTACGCTGGGAGCGCTCCCTGGGTATCGGCTTCAACCCGGACGAAGGCTTCACCCCGGAAGACGTTGCCGCCAACTTCGAGCAGCTGTGCAGCTTCGAAGGCGCCGTCCACCCGAAAGACAACATCGAAGCCCTGCGCGAGCTGATGGCTAACATCCAGAAGTTCGCCTAACGGCTCACTTCTGGAGCGGCAAGCTTTAAGCCTCAAGCGGCAAGCTAACGGCAAAAGCGCTGCCCGATGTTAAAAAGCCCGCCCCTGGGTTCAGGGGCGGGCTTTTTGTTTGTATTGCGGTAGGATGCTCACTCCCCACACACAAGGAGGTTGTATGGCAAAGCGCTGGACTCAGGACCAGTTACTTGTCGCGCTCGGCTTGTATTGCCAACTGCCATTTGGCCAGTTTCACCGTCGCCAGCCGCTAATTATTCAGGCTGCCAAGTCGTTGCAACGCACGCCGGACTCGCTGGCAATGAAGCTAAGCAATCTCGCTAGTCTTGACCCCCAAATAACCGGCACTGGCCGAAAGGGCCTACCTGGAGCGTCAGAGCTTGACCGTCAGATGTGGCAAACCTTTACCAGTGACACGTCCACGGTAATGCCACTAGCGGAACAAGCCCTGGCTTTTGCGCTTGGTACAGAAACAACCAAAGAGCCTGAAGATCCATCCTCTTACCAAGAGTCTGATCATTTCGCTAAAACCAAAGTCCGCAAGGGCCAACAGCTATTTCGTGCTGCAGTTCTATCGGCCTACAACAATAGCTGCTGTATCACTGGACTGAGCGATGACCGTTTCCTAATCGCCAGCCATATTCGCCCATGGCGCATCGACATCCAAAACCGGCTCAACCCAAGTAACGGGCTGTGCTTAAGCCTGATGTTCGACAAGGCTTTCGACAGCGGGCTTATCACGTTCTCCGACGACTACCGACTCGTCCTATCGAATGAACTGCGTGACCAACAACGCAACACCTATATGGCAGCCACCTTCTTCGCTCACCAAGGAGCCGTCTTGCAGCTTCCAAGTAAGTTCTCACCCGACGCGACCCTACTAGCGTGGCATCGCGAACATTGCTTCGTAGGTGAGCCACTTTGAAACACAGCCATCATTAGCCACCCGCTATAACCCGCATAGCATCTCGCCGCTTCAACGCCAGCACGATCACCCGCCCTGGCCACACCGAGCGCCACGTCATCACAAACGCCCCGTACAAAGTGAGTGACCGCTTCCCGTCTGGATCAATTTCCGGCTTCACCAATCCTTTGGCCAACAGCGCATCCGACTCTTCGCGCAGAAAGGCGGTGATCTCGGCGAAGCCTTGCTCCGCTTGGTAATCAACTGGCCGTGAATCGCCCTTCAGGCACTGACGCAGCTGCGCGTGCAGCGACAGCAACTGCTCGACAACCATCACCTTGGGGAACTGGAAGCTCTGTTTGATGGGTAGCGGCGGATAAGCTTCCGGCCGGTTGCCATTGAGAACATTCAACCAACGGCCATCCACGAATTTCTGCGAGAACTCGCAGTAGGTAAGATCAGGCTGATTGGTCGCACTGATGCCGACGACCGTTCCTGCCAACTTCAGGTGCTCGTGCCAGTAGACGCGGAACCAAGTATCGGTGTGACTATCGTGCAGTGACGAGTTGCCTACCACAACGAACCCAGCATCCATCATTTGCTCGTCAAAATAGGGGACACCCTCAGTGCATCGCTCGAAAAAGTCATCATCGGACAGTGGTTCAAACTGGACGATGGTTGGAATTTTTTGCGTCCGCCAAACGATGAAAGGGCCGACCAGATTCATAAACAGCGGCCCAATCAGCACCAGTCCGATCAGTCCCCAAAACGCAATCTCAAGCATACGACTCCCTATATGCGGTCTGTGTGTCCTGCCCGAAATGTAACAAACCCGAGAGCAACCCGTGACCCGCTGCTTGGCACACCATCTGCCGGCACATTGAAACTGCGACCTGTGCCCCACAAACAAAAACCCCGCGCCATTTCCGACGCGGGGTTTTCTCTTGCAGCTTGAAGCTTACCGCTTGCCGCTGTCTGACGCGCTGCGCGCGTCAGACATAGATCGCTTCCAGCGGCGGGAAGCCGTTGAATTCGATGGCGCTGTAGCTGGTGGTGTAGGCGCCGGTGGACAGCCAGTACAGGCGGTCGCCGATGGCCAGGTTCAGTGGCAGGCCGTATTTGTAGTGCTCGTACATGATGTCGGCGCTGTCGCAGGTCGGGCCGGCGATGACGGCTTCTTCCAGTTCACCCTGCTTCTCGGTCCACAGCGGGAACTTGATGGACTCGTCCATGGTTTCGATCAGGCCGGAGAACTTGCCCACGTCGGTATACACCCAGCGCTCCAGCGCGGTGTGCGACTTGCGCGATACCAGCACCACTTCACTGACCAGAATACCGGCGTTGGCGATCAAGGAGCGGCCTGGCTCGAGGATGATTTCCGGCAGCTCGTCACCAAAGTCTTCCTGCAGGAAGCGGGTGATTTCTTCCGCGTAGGTCTGCAGGGTGTTGGTCTTGGTGATGTAGTTGGCCGGGAAGCCGCCACCCATGTTGATCATCTTCAGGGTGATGTTGTCTTCTTCTTTCAGGCGCTCAAAGATCACCTTGACCTTGGCAATGGCAGCATCCCAGGCGCCAATGTCGCGCTGCTGCGAACCGACGTGGAAGGAAATACCGTAGGGCTCCAGGCCCAGCTCTTTGGCCAGCACCAGCAGGTCCATTGCCATATCAGTCTGGCAACCGAACTTGCGCGACAGCGGCCAGTCGGCGGTGGTGGAGCCTTCGGTCAGGATGCGGACATAGATTTTCGAACCCGGTGCGGCCTTGGCGATGTTGCGCAGGTCGGCTTCGGAGTCGGTGGCGTACAGGCGCACACCCTTTTCATAGAAAGCACGGATGTGACGGGCTTTCTTGATGGTGTTGCCAAAGCTGATCTGTTCGGGTTTGACGCCCAGCGCCAGCACCTTCTCCAGCTCATAGATGGAGGCGATGTCGAAGTTGGAGCCTTTGTCGCGCAGCAGCGACAGTACTTCATTGGCAGGGTTGGCCTTTACCGCGTAGTACACCTTGGCAAAGGGGAAGCCGTCGACCAGCTCGTCGTAAGCACGGTCAATGGTTTTCAGGTCAACGACGAGAAAGGGCGTTTCGTGTTGATCGGCACAGGCCTTGATGCGACCAAAAGTGTCGCGGTCGAAATAATCTTCCAGTTTGATGGACATGGCGTCGGCTCCAAAGCGTTAAGTTCTGGTGACGGACCGTGTGAGACGAATAGAGGATCAGATATGCAGGGCAGAGGTGCACGCGTGCGCTCTGCTCGCCTGAGCAGGAACCTGCAGTACGCCTTCCGACGGAAGCGACTCTGAACGTTTTCGGCCAACACACAACCCGGGGGTGCGAACGTCTGATCAGTATCCCCACTTTGGTTCGCCTACTTCCCAAGGCGTGCGCCGAAAGCAATAAGTCCGTCCTCTTATTAAAGACGGTCTTGCTGTCTCGTCGTCAGTACTTGAGCCGTATGGATCGTGCCAGCCTCAACGTTCGGAGCGAACCTTAAGACCAAGCGATCCGGCGGTCAATAGGGATGCACTGATTAATGCCCCATGCTCTCTGGCGTGTGGATTGACCAGTGCTTCCCAAGTGGGCCCTTGTTTCTTTATTGACTCCGTTGGTCAGGTCAAATTCCCTCGGCTGCAACATCCGGTCACTAGCGCTTGCACTAGAAAATGAGAACCCATATCATTTGCGCCTCAATTTTCCCTCTTGGAGGCCACTGTGACCACCGAAGCCGCCGCTCCAGACGCAACCGAAACCACCTCTGCCGCCACTGAAACCACGGCAGCAGGAGCTTCCACTACTCCGGCTGATGCGACGACTCCGGGCACCGAGGGTGCTCTGCCCGACGGTGGTCTGAGCGGTGCAGCCGATGCACTGAACGGCGCGCCCCTGGACCCCAGTATGGCCGCTGCAGTTGACAATGCCGAGACAGCCCGCACGCTGGCCGAAACCCTGCAGGACTGGCTGGTCGTCGGTGGCCCGGTGGTCTGGATTCTGCTGGGCATGTCGGTCGTGGCACTGACCATCCTGCTGATCAAGCTGTGGCAATTCTATGTGCCGGCCCCGGAAGGCAGCCGCGCCGTGCGTCGCAGCCTGGCGCTCTGGCATCAGGGTCACACCGATGACGCCATCGCACAGCTGAACACGCGCCAAACCGTGCCGTCGATTCTGCTGCTGGCCATGCGTGGCAAGCGCAGCGGTACCGATCAAGCGCTGCTGCGCGAGGAGCTGGAGCGCGTTGCTACCTTCCGCCTCAACCAGCTGAAAATGCTCCTGCGCCCGCTCGAAGTTATTGCCAACCTGGCGCCGCTGCTGGGTCTGCTGGGTACCGTACTGGGTATGATCGTGGCCTTCCAGAACATGGAAGCGGCTGGTAGCCGTGTTGATCCGTCGGTGCTGTCGGGCGGTATCTGGCAAGCCCTGCTGACCACCGCTGTCGGTCTGGCCGTTGCGATCCCCACCGTTGCCGTACACAGCTGGCTGGAGCGCCGCGTGGAGCGCGTTGCCGCCGCCATCAACGATGCGGTCACCCAGGTCTTTACCCACCAGCCCAAGTCGCAGTCCAACGCCAGCGGGAAGGTGGCCAATGCAGCTTGAGGCCTTTCCGGGCAAGAAGCGACGCGGTATCAGCCTGACACCACTGATTGATGTGGTGTTCATTCTGCTGCTGTTCTTCATGCTCTCGTCCAACTTCATGCACTGGCGGCAAATCTCGCTGTCCTCGGCCAACCAGACCGAGAACACGCCGGATGAGATTCTGGTGGTGCGCGTAGAAAGCGATGCCGGCCGCGTGACCCACGATGGCAAGACCTATCAGCTGAGCGACCTGGACGGCCTGCGCACGCTGGTTGCCGAAGCACCCGAGGCAGTCTATGCGGTTGAGGCCGCGCCCGAGGTCAAAACGCAGACACTGGTCAGCCTGCTGGATCAGCTGCACCGTGCCGGTGCCCAGAAGGTCTCCATGACGGGGGTGTTGCCGTGAAGCTGGTTGCCGAGAACACCCACCGCAAGGATAACGGTGACGATGCGCTGATCCCGTTGATCAACATCGTGTTTCTGATGCTGATCTTCTTCATGGTCGCCGGCCAGATCAGCAAGTCAGACGCTGCGTTCGTGTCGCCGCCGGAGTCCATCAGCGAAGCCTATGTTGATGACGACGCCCTGCAGATTCTGCTCGATGCCGACAAGCAGCTGTGGCTGAACGATGAGCAGATTGCCCTCGATGACATTGATGCGCCACTGATTGCGGCCTTCGAGCAGGTCGAAGATCCGGACAGTTTCAGCCTGGCCATCAAGGCCGATGGTGATGTCCCGGTCGAAGCCCTGCAAGCGCTGATGCAGCGCATCAAGGCGGCCGGCTTTCGCCGTATCACCCTGCTGACCCAGCCCGGTGAGGAGCAGCCATGATTCGTCCTCAGCACTGGATCGTCGCGCTGGTCATCGCCCTGGCGCTGCACCTGGGCGTCTTTGCCTACGTCAACTTCAACGCGCCGGTGGCCACTGCCGCCGCCGAAGGTGCGCTGGGTGTGGAGATTGACCTGGGCATGCTGGGCGATCTGGGTGAAGCCGAAGAAACCGAGCAGCCGGAAGAGGTCGCGCCGCCCAAGCCGACACCTCCGCCGCCGCCCCCACCGCCGCCACCGCCGGAGCCACCGCGCCAGCAGGCACAGGCTCAGGTACGCGAAAAGCCCAAGCCCAAACCGGAGCCGCCGCGTGAGGAAGAGGTAGCGCCTGAACCGGCCCCCGAGCAACCCACGGCCAATGAAGCCGTTGAGCCGGGCCAGTCAGAAAACCGCTCACAGCTGAGTCGCTCCAGCGGTGTTGGCAGCGCGCCGACCACCGGTGGCGCCGGCGGTGCCTCGACCGACTACAAGTCGAAGATCGCCGCCCAGCTGGCACGCCACAAGCGCTATCCTTCGGCCTCGCGCCGCCGGCGTGAGGAAGGTGTCGCCACGCTGAGCTTCGTTATCCAACGTGACGGTAGCGTCACCGGAGCGGAGATCAGGCAGAGCTCCGGCTATGCGCGCCTGGACCGTGCGGTCATCCAGATGCTGGAACGGGCCTCGCCCTTCCCGCCCTTCCCGGACGACATGCCCGAGCAGCAGCTGGCACTGACCATCCCGGTCAACTTTGAAGTCGTCAACGGCCGCTGAGCCGTAACCAGAAAGGGCCCAATCGGGCCCTTTCTGGTTTTGTACCGTTACTCCGCCGGCCGGCGCTGGCGCTCGTAGAGAAAACTCAGCACCTGCGACCGGAAGTAGTTGTAGCGCTCGTCACTGGCCAACGCCAGGCGGTCACGCGGACGCGCCAAATCCACCTCCAGCACCTCGCCTACAGTCGCAGCCGGGCCGTTGGTCATCATCACGATCTTGTCCGACAGCAAAACCGCCTCGTCTACATCGTGGGTCACCATGATCACGGTGTTATTCAGATCGGCCTGAATCTCCATCACCGAGTCTTGCAGGTGGGCGCGGGTCAGCGCATCCAGCGCCCCGAAGGGCTCGTCCATGAGCAGCACTGAGGGCTCCATTGCCAACGCCCTTGCTATCCCTACCCGTTGCTTCATCCCGCCGGATATCTCGGCGGGATACTTGTGAATGGCGTGGTCCATGTGCACGAGCTTGAGGTTGTGCTCAATCCACTCGCGCATCTCGGCCTTGCTCTTGCGGCCCTTGAACACGGTTTTTACTGCCAGCTCGACGTTCTGATAGCAGGTCAGCCAGGGCAGCAACGCGTGGTTCTGGAACACCACCGCGCGCTCCGGCCCGGGCTGATTGACCTCGCGACCGTTGAGGATCGCACCGCCTTCGGTGGCCTGATACAGGCCGGCAACAATGTTCAGCACCGTCGACTTGCCGCAGCCGGAGTGCCCGATGATGGACACAAACTCGCCCTTGGCGATCTTCAGGTTAACGTCGTCGAGCGCGCGAAACGGGCCCTTGCGGGTCGGAAAGTCAATGGACACACCGGACAGATCAAGGAAGGCACGCGGGCGGCTTGGCGCTTCGCCGGCGATATCGACCGGCGGCTCGGGCAGTTCTTTACGCATGGCAATAACAGACATGGTGAATTCTCCTGATGATCAGTTGCCGGCAACTTTCTGGTGGGACAGCAAGCCTTGCAGGGTCAGCATCAGCCAATCCAGCAAAAAGCCGATGATGCCGATGGTGATAACCGCAACCATGATGCGGCCCAGCGAGTCGGAGCTGCCGTTCTGGAATTCATCCCAGACGAACTTACCCAGCCCCGGGTTCTGCGCCAGCATTTCGGCGGCAATCAGCACCATCCAGCCAACCCCGAGCGACAGACGCAGGCCGGTGAAGATCATCGGCAGTGCCGCCGGGATGGCGATCTTGAATACCTGGGTGCTCCAGTTCAGACGGATCACCCGGCCAACGTTGATCCAGTCCTTGTCGATGGAGGCCACCGCCACCGCCGTGTTGATCAGCGTTGGCCACAGCGAGCACAGGGTCACGGTGACCGCCGAGGTAATGAACGACTTCTGAAACAGCGGATCGTCAGAGATGTACACCGCGCTCACCACCATGGTCACGATCGGCAACCAGGCCAGCGGCGACACCGGCTTGAAGATCTGCACCAGCGGGCTGATCGCGCCGTACAGCTTGGGGCTCAGACCACAGGCCACACCAACGGGAATGGCAATCAGGCTCGCCAGCACAAAGCCGGTAAACACCGTCAGCAGGCTGGTGCCGATCTGGTCGAAAAAGGTCGGCTTGCCGGTGTACTCGCGCCACTTGATCTCGGCGTCGGGGTTGCGCTCCAGCTTGGCGGCGTTGCGCTCCTCCTGCCGCTGATAGAAGGCGTCCGCCTTGTCGCGCTGCACCTGGTGCTCGTCGTACAGGTTGACGGCCTGGTGCCAGACCGCGGTCGGGCCGGGCAGCACGCCCAGACTGGTTTTCACCTGTGAGGCGCCCACCGACCACACTAGCAGAAACACCAGCACGGCGATCAGCAGCAGGCCGACCTTGGTAAAGAGTTCGCTGGCCTGCTCGCGGGCATCCTCGCCACGGCACAGCCGCACCACAGGTACGGCCCAGTTCAGGCCGGCGGTTTCCAGATAGTTGATCAGCTTGTTGCTCATAGCCTCATACCTCTGCCATCACGGGATGGATGCCCCGGCCAGCTGGCCAGGGCGCTGTTGTGGTTACGGTTGGGTGTCGCCCTTCAGGCCAATCTCGAACTGCTGCAGATAGGCGTTGGGCTGGGTGCCGTCGTAGGTCACGCCATCGATGAACTCGCTGGTCGCCGGCTTAAAGCCAGTCTCGCTGGCAAAGTCCGGGAAGGCCTCTGCTGGCAGCGTGCCTTCGTCGATCAGCTCCTGCGCGGCCAGCGCATAGATGTCCGGGCGGTATACCTTTTTCGCCACGTCCATATACCAGCTGTCCGGCTGAGCCTGCCCAACCTGGCCCCAGCGGCGCATCTGCGTCAGGTACCAGATGGCATCGGAGTAGTAGGGATAGGTCGCGTTGTAGCGGAAGAACACGTTGAAGTCCGGCACCTCGCGCACGTCGCCCTTCTCGTATTCAAAGGTGCCGGTCATCGAGTTGGCGATCACCTCGGCATCGGCGCCCACATAGGCAGGCTGTGACAGGATCTGCACGGCCTCACCCCGGTTGGCGTTGTTGTCCGCATCCAGCCAGGCGGCCGCACGTATCAGCGCCTTGACCACCGCGATGTGGGTGTTGGGGTTCTCATCCGCCCACGCCTGGCTGACGCCAAACACCTTCTCCGGGTTGTTCTTCCAGATCTCGTAATCGGTGATCACCGGCACGCCGATACCCTTGAACACCGCCTGCTGATTCCACGGCTCACCGACGCAGTAGCCATAGATGGTGCCAGCCTCCAGCGTGGCCGGCATCTGCGGCGGCGGCGTAACCGACAGCAGCGCCTGGGCATCAATCTGCCCTGAGGTATCGCCCTTGTGCGGCGCGTAATAGCCCGGGTGAATGCCACCAGCCGCCAACCAGTAGCGCAGCTCGTAGTTGTGGGTCGACACCGGGAATACCATGCCCATGTTGAACGGCTTGCCGGCGGCCTGATACTGCTCGATTACCGGCTTCAGCGCTGCCGCACTGATCGGGTGCTGGGGCTTGCCGTCGGCGCCTAGCGGGATGTGCTTTTTCATCTCTTCCCAGACGTCGTTGGACACGGTAATGCCGTTGCCGTTGAGGTCCATCGAGAAGGCCGTGATGATGTCGGCCTGGGTGCCAAAACCGATTGTCGCGCCCAACGGCTGACCCGCCAGCATGTGCGCGCCGTCCAGCTCACCGTCAATAACGCGATCGAGCAGCACTTTCCAGTTGGCCTGCGCTTCGAGGGTGACATACAGCCCCTCGTCCTCGAAAAAGCCCTTCTCGTAGGCAATGGCCAGCGGCGCCATGTCGGTCAGTTTGATGAAGCCAAATTTCAGGTCTTCCTTTTCCAGATCCTCAACCGCCAGCGCCGAGGTCGACAGCAGGCTGCCGAGGCCCAGAGAAACCGCGAGCGAGAGGGTGGCAGCGAGAGACTTGCGCTTGAACGTGTTCATGGTCGTACTCCGTTAAACAGTGATCAAAGGAAAGCCAGCGGCTCAGAAGGCGACCTGCGCCATCAGCCAGAGCTTGTCGGTATCGGTGGCAAATTCGTCGGCGTTGTAACTGGCGTACTTGGCGAGGAGCGTGACATCGCCAAACTTGCGGGCAGCCAGCAGATCCAGTTCGCTGCCGTAGTCATCGCCGCCCTTGTCAGCAGAAAAGTCGTGATAAACCGCCTGCAGTTTGAAGCCGGCCAGCGTGCCGCCGAGTTGCAGATACAGGTCTTGCAGGCCGTTGGCCGGGGTATTGAGGAACTTGTCAGCCCAGCCGTTAAAGGCGTGTCCGGTCGCCAGCGGCGTGCTGAAAGCGGAGTCGTCGGCACCCAGCAGCTCATAACCGCCAAGCAGCTGCAGCCCGCCCAGATTCAGGCCCAGCTCGGCCAACCAGTAATCGGCGCCGATGTTGCTGCCATCCTCATAGTCGCTCTGCCGGGCGTACTCCAGCGCGTAGCTGAGGCTGGTGCCTTCGCTCAGCGTGGGCGCTCCGGTCAGGCGCAGGCCGAGGGTTTTATTCGAGGCGGCCGGTGCATCTTCCAGATCGAGGAAATAGCCGTACCCGGTGATCTTGACCAGATCAAAACCGCCGTACGCCAGGTTGACGAAGTGAGCCTTGGTATCCAGATCACCGTTGGGCGAGTCTTCACCAAAGATGCGGTTCACGTTGTAGACGTAGGCGTAATTGAGGGTGGTGTCAGCCAGGCTGCTGTTGCTCAGGCTGAAGCCGTCGTAAGTCTGCTCGTTCTGACGCCAGCCGACGTTGCCGATAAAGCGGGCGTTGTCGTAGATGATGCGCTGGCGACCAAACTTCAGGGTGGTGGCGTCCAGCCCGGCATAGCTCAGCCAGGCCTGGTTGATCTCGGTGCCATCCGGGTCGGCGACGACCGGATATTGGGTCTTGGCGCTCGGCAGGCCGGTAGCGTTGTTGTAGCGCTCACTGCCAATAACGGTGACATCGTCTGCTTCAACAAAGGCGCCAAAGCCGCGATAGGGCGCAGTGGCAAAGTTGATACGGGTGCGCAGTGTTGAGGCGCCGGCGCTCTTGTCGATGCCGTCCTGATCCACATATTCGTAGCGATAACGCAGATCCAGCCCCGCCTTGCCGCCGGTTACTGCCTGACTGATAGAGGTAGCCTCGGCCAACACCATACTGCTGCCCATCGCCAGAACGGCTCCCATCAGCCATGCCCCGGTAATCCCTGCCCGACATTTCAGCCCCATGTTCATGCCTCCCCAAAAAACGCGCACAAAAAAAGGCGCCCACAAACATGGCCGCTGTGCGCAGACATGTTGGTGGACGCCTTTGTCCGGAAAATATGTGTGGTCGGGATTCCCGCCGTTGGGATGCCCGACACCCAGGGCGCAGAGCAAGCCCTGTGCCAGTTTTTTCAAGTCGTTGTTTTTACATGCAACATCCGTGACCGGCCAGCCGGCCGCTATCTGAACAAGCGTAACCACGGTGCAAGAACCCCAGCGCATGCACCGCAGGTGAGCAGATATTTTGCCAAGCAGCACTTAGACTGGCAGAGTCTATTGCTCAGCTTTTTTCGCCAAGGCGAGACGCGGCAGGCATCGAGCCGTTATTCTATTCACCAAGCCAACAACGCGAAGGCGACAACGCCCGAACAAGACATCAGGCATGCGCGGTCATCTCGAGCCAGGACCATGGAACAACGCAAAGAGCCACGTCACGCCTGTGCAGTAGAGGCAGTGCTGGCAATCACGGATAGCGATACCCACCGCTGCATCATCAGTGAGTACAGCCGCAACGGGCTGCGCCTGACCTTTGCCCCAAACGAGGCCACGCGAGTGCTGCGCCAGCTGTCACTGCGCCCAGGCCTGCACGGCACCGCTACGGTCAGTTTCCAGCAGGGCCGTCAGCCACTGCATCTACCTGTCATCCTGATGCACATTGGCGAGAACTACGTGGGCCTCAGCCTGCGTCATCCAGACCCGGCGATCTACCACGTACTGCAGCACCTAGCTGCCGCGCAGGCCGCCCAGCAGGATGATCAGGGCCCAGCTCAAGGCGCCTTGCAGGGTCGTCAGCCGATGCTGGCACCGCGGCAAAAACAACACCTCATGCAGGCCGCCTGCAGCCGTATTCATCAGTATCTGCACCAGCACTACTCCGGCTTCTGCTATCAGCTTGACCACGCCCTGCTGGCGGCGGCCGACAAGGAGCTGACCAATGAGGCGCAGCAGCACTACCTGATTGCCCAGCGCGCCTTTCGCCAGCAACGCCAGAAGATCTTCACGTCGCTCAGCCGTAGCCTGGTGACCAATGCCCTAGCACTCAGCCGTGGCGAGATACCGGACTCCCCTGCCGACCCGCAACAAAACGCGCCCTTGGCGCTGGTGACCAAGAACGACTTTGAAGACTGGCTGCTAGTGCGGGTGATCATCTCGCGCTTTGAGCTACGCCTGCGCAACGAGTTGATCGAGCTGCAGATTCGACTCGACGCAGCCTTTGGCCGGCCCGGCGGCAAGCGCAACACCAACCCCTTTTCACCGGCAGCGCTGTGCAACGGATTCTTCGATCAGATTCGTCACCTGGAGCTGGGCAACCCGCAGCTTGAAGTCGTCTACGGGGTACTGCAGCAAACCGTGCTCGGCGGGCTGGAGCCACTCTACCGGCAACTCAACCAGCTGTTTATCGACGCAGACATCCTGCCCGGTATCGACGTAACCCGCTATCTGGCCGATCAGGCGCGCCCTGCCGCCACTCAGCCACCCAAATCCCAGGCCGCCCAGCCAGTAGCCGCTGACGAACCGCCCAAAGCTCAGCCCGACGCTGCCACGCCTGCGCGGCGCGGCAATACCGCCGCCACCGCGTACGGTACTGCCAGCCAGCTGATGGCCCTGCACCGTCAGGCCCAGGGCCAGCGCGCCGGCGCCATCAACTCGCCCGAGCAGCAGCAGGCAACGCTGGAACAACTGGCCGAGCTGCAGCAGCAGCTCATGACCGACGGCGACCGCCTGCAACGCAGCGGTGGCCTGCGCCAATTGCTGCAGCAGGCCAAGGGACTGGGCAAGTTACTGTCAGAGCAGGAGCAGGACGCCGCCGATACAGTAGAAAGCCTGTTCGACAACATCATGCAGGGCGAGCGCATCGACGGTGAGCTGGCCGATGCCTTTCGCAAACTGCAGGTGCCGTTGTTGCGCAGTCTGCTGGACAACCCCGACCTGTTTGCCGAAGACAGTCACCCGGCGCGTCAGGCACTGAACCATATCGCGCTGCTGGCCGACCGCGGCAGCAGCAACCTCGCGGCCAACACACCGGTCATTCTCGAGGCCATCAACGGCATCCTCGGCGACAGCTCCAGCAACGCCGGCTTCACCCAGGGCATGGCCCAGCTCGACCAACTGGTAACCCGCGAGAAGCGCCTGATCGAGCGCAACCTGCTGCGTCTGCGCCAGAGCTGCGACGGCAAACAGCGTCTGCGCCACGCCAACCGGCAGATCCACCAGGAGCTGACCCGTATCCTGTCCAAGCCGGTGCCCCAGGCGGTACCCGACCTGCTGGAGCACGGCTGGCGCAGCTTGCTGCTGCTCAGCTATCTGCGCGAAGGTGTGGCCAGCCGCAGCTGGGCGATGACCCTGCAGGTGATCGAACAGCTCGCTGCCAATCGCCAGCCACAGTATCTGAACACGCTAGAGCGGGTGCTGGACGACGCTGAGTTGCTGCAACTGGTGGAAAAGGGGCTGGCCAAGATTCCTACCCTGCACTTCAGCCCGCAACAGCAGCTCAAGCAGGTCTCCAGTCTGCTGGCCTGCGATCCGGCCGGCGTGCCGCTGGTCAGCGTTGAGGTACCGCCGCTGCCGGCCGATGACCAGCCGCCGCCGGCCAACCCGACCCCGGCGCTGCAACGCTGGATTCGCCGCGCCCGCGCCCTGCGCAATAACCAGTGGTTTCAGTACAGCCAGGAAGGACAGCCCGACAGCCTGCTGCAACTGGTGTGGATAGCCGACGATTACGGGCTGTTTGTCTTTGCCAATCACCAGGGCACCCGCAGCCTCGACCTGGGGCAAAAGCAAATTGCCATGGCCCTGCGCGACGGGCGCCTGAGCCTGCTCAGCGAAGCCGCCCTGCCCGCCGTGGAGCAGGGCCTTGATGCGCTGGTACAAAAGGTCTACGACAAACTGGCCTTTGACTCCTGCCATGACCCGCTCACCGGCTTTCTCAACCGCAAAGCCTTCTGCCGCTCGCTGGCCCAGCAGATAGCCGCGCCGGCACCCGATGAGGAGTCCAGCCACTGCAGCCTGATGTTTATCGACATCCTGCAGTTCAAGGTGATCAACAACGCCTGCGGCTACGACGCCGGCGATCAGTTTCTCAGCGAACTGGCGCGCCGTCTGACCAACTTCCTGCCGCCGGGCACCCTGATTGGCCGCCTGGGCGCAGACCAGTTTGCCCTGCTGCTGGACGAAGAGGTGGAAAACCAGGGCTACGCCAGCGCCCGCCAGCTCAAGGCAGTAATTGAGGAAGCGCGCTTTCATTACGAAGAGCACAGCTTTGTAATCAACTGCGCGCTGGCCGTGGCCGGTATCGCCCGCGGCAGCAATCAGGCCATGGAGCGCCTGCGTTCGGTCGAGGCCGCCGCCAGCCTGTCGAAGAAAAAGGGCTACAAGGACGTGCTGATGGTGCGCCCCGGCGACCGTCAGCTCGAAGCGTTGGATCAGGTCATGGTCTGGGTCACGCGTATCAACCGCGCACTGGACAACGACAACCTGGCCCTGCGCTGCCAGCAGATCACGCCGATTGGCGGCAACAGGAGCCTGCCCCACTACGAGATTCTGCTGAGCGTATTGGATGAACAGGGCGAGGCCATGCCCCCGGCCGAGTTCATCAAGGTGGCCGAAGAATACAACCGCATGGCAGCGGTGGATCGCTGGGTTATCGAGCACGTGCTGCTGTGGATGCACGAGAACCCCGAGCAGTTGCCACTGTTTGGTGGTTTTTCGGTCAACCTGTCGGGGCAAAGTCTGAACGACGACACCTTTCTGGACTTTATCTTCGACGCCATGGTGCGCTACCCGGTGCCGCGCGAGAAGCTGGTGTTCGAGATTACCGAGACGGTGGCCATCACCAACCTGGAGGACGCCGCGGACTTCATTCGCGAAATGCGCGGCATCGGCTGTCGCTTCTCGCTGGACGACTTTGGCGTGGGCCAGTCCTCCTACTCCTACCTCAAACAACTGCCGGTCGACTTCATCAAGATCGACGGCAACTTCGTGCGCGACATCAACAACAGTGACGTCGACTTTGCCCTGGTCAAGTCCATCACCGAAATGGGGCACTACCTGCGCAAGAAGGTTATCGCCGAATACGTTGGCAACCAGGCCACCCTCAACACCGTCACGGAACTGGGCGTGGACTACGCGCAGGGCTACCTGTTTGGCCAGCCGCAGATGCTCGACAACCTCGACCTGCGCCCACGCTAGCGCACCAATCTGGATCGAGCGCCCAACCCATAGCGCACCATTTCGGTGCGACGCACACCAAGCCGCCGACCCCACAGCGGCAGCCAGCCCCCGTCATACCGGCATTCCCGATGTTTGGTCCGCATATTGCTTTGATACAAGCGTTCGCACTCCGTACCACTGCGCAACACACAATTTGCAAATAGAGCGCTAGGGTTCCGGCCGCGGTAGCGGTGACTGGTCCGAGAGCACTCGACCTTTCAGACAAAGGTTACACGGCGGGATAAAAGCCCGGGAGACGATTGGCAACCCTGCCAGGAGTGCTCCACGTGACATTGACTGAGAGGTTCAAATGAAAAGATTCTCCGCCCTGCTGCTCAGCTCCATGCTGCTGTCGACCGCCGCCCAGGCACAGGACAGCTTCAAGGTCTGCTGGTCTATCTACGCTGGCTGGATGCCCTGGGCCTACGGCGCCGAGAGCGGCATCGTCAAAAAGTGGGCCGACAAGTACGACATCAACATTGATGTGGTGCAGATCAACGATTACATCGAGTCCATCAACCAGTACACCGTGGGCGAGTTCGACGCCTGCACCATGACCAACATGGACGCGCTGACCATCCCGGCCGCTGGCGGCGTCGACAGCACCGCGCTGATCGTCGGTGACTTCTCCAACGGCAACGACGGCATCGTGCTCAAGGGCGAAAGCGAGCTGGCCGCCATCAAGGGCCAGAACGTCAATCTGGTGGAGCTGAGCGTGTCCCACTATCTGCTGGCCCGCGCACTGGACTCGGTTGGCCTGAGCGAAGCCGACGTGCAGGTGGTCAACACCTCTGACGCCGACATGGTCGCGGTCTACGGCACCGACGACGTCACCTCGGTCGCCACCTGGAATCCGCTGCTGAGCGAAATCAGCCAACAGCCCAGCAGCACCGTGGTGTTCAACTCGGCGCAGATTCCGGGCGAAATCATCGACCTGCTGGTAATCAACACCGACACCCTCGCCGCCCACCCGGAACTGGGCAAGGCGCTGACCGGCGCCTGGTACGAAATCATGGCGACCATGAGCAGCGACAGCGAGCAAGGCGTGGCCGCACGCAGCTACATGGCCGAAGCCTCCGGCACCGATCTGGCCGGTTATGAAGCGCAGCTCGCCGCGACCGAGATGTTCTACACCCCGGCCGCCGCGCTGGAGCTGACCAGCAGCCCGCAACTCAAACAGACCATGCAGTACGTGGCGGAGTTTTCCTTCGACCACGGCCTGCTCGGCGACGGCGCACCGGATGCCGGTTTTATCGGCGTGCAGATGCCCGCCGGCGACTACGGCGACAGCAGCAACCTGAAGCTGCGCTTTGACCCGACCTACATGCAGATGGCTGCCGACAACCAGCTCTGAGCCCAGAACCAGACAGGGCGTGAACTGGCGCCCAGCGGGATGCATATGAAGCGACTGATCAACCTCACACCGCCACCGGCCAGCAAACTGTTTCTGGGTTTGCTGCCGTTCGCCCTGCTGCTCTTGCTCTACGTAGTAGCCTCGGACGCGCGGCTGGCCGAAAACGCCAACGACAAGCTGCTGCCCGCCTTCAGCCAGATGGGCGCAGCCATTGACCGTATGGCGCTGGAGCCAAGCAAGCGCACCGGTGAATACCTGTTCTGGCAGGACACCGCCAGCAGCATGAAGCGACTCGGGCTGGGTGTGCTGATCGCTGCAGCCATCGGCTTGGCGCTGGGGTTGTTTACCGGCTCCCTGCCGCTGGTCAACGCCGGTTTCAGCCCGCTACTGACCGTGGTGTCGCTGATACCGCCACTGGCGATCTTGCCGGTGCTGTTCATCCTGTTCGGGCTGGGTGAAGCCTCCAAGGTGATCCTGATTGCCATCGGCATCACCCCGTTCATTGCCCGCGACATCCAGCGCCGCACCCAGGAAATCCCCAGCGAGCAACTGGTCAAGGCGCAGACCCTAGGTGCCAACACCAGCCAGATCATGGTTCGCGTGCTGCTGCCACAGCTGATGCCCAAGCTGATCGATGCCGTGCGCCTGTCGCTGGGCGCTGGCTGGCTGTTCCTGATCGCCGCCGAAGCCATCGCCGCAACCGACGGTCTGGGCTACCGCATCTTTCTGGTCCGCCGCTATATGTCGATGGACGTGATCCTTCCGTACGTGGCCTGGATCACCCTGCTGGCCTTCCTGTTCGACTGGCTGCTGGCGACCCTGTCGCGCCGCCTGTTCCCGTGGAACGCCCAAGGAGCCCACTGATGATCGAAGTAAAGAACGTCGGCAAGAGCTACGACGGTAACCCGGTGCTCGAACGCCTGAACGTCACCGTTAAGGAAGGCGAGTTTGTCACCCTGGTTGGTGCCTCCGGCTGCGGCAAGAGCACCTTCCTGAAGATGCTGCTGGGCACCGAATCACCCACCAGCGGCGAGCTGCTGCTCGACGGCAAGCCGATTGCCTCGGAACCCGGCCCGGATCGCGGCATCGTCTTCCAGCAGTACTCGGTGTTCCCGCACATGACCGTGCTGGAGAACGTCATGGCGGCCGTCGGCTTTGCCCAGCGCGGGCTTACCGGTTACCTGTTCGGCAGCAAGCGCAAGCAAGCCCGCCTGGATGCCGAAGCCATCCTCAAGGAGGTCGGCCTCGGCCACGCGCTGAAGAAGTACCCGCATGAGTTGTCTGGCGGCATGAAACAGCGTCTGGCGATTGCTCAGGCGCTGCTCGGCAAGCCGCGCATTCTGCTGCTGGATGAACCCTTCGGCGCACTCGACCCGGGCATCCGCGCCGACATGCATGAGCTGGTGCTGCGGCTCTGGCAGGAACACAAGCTGACCATCTTCATGGTCACCCACGACATCAAGGAAGGCTTTCATCTCGGCACCCGCCTGTGGGTGTTCGACAAGCTTCGACACGACCCGCACGCACCACAAGCCTTTGGGGCCACCATCACCTATGACCTGCCGATCGACCACCGCGCCCGGCAGCCTGCGCCGCAAACCACCGAACAAACCATTGCCCCGCTGCTGGCCGAAGCCGCCAGCTGAGCCACCGAATCACGGAGACAAGGCAGATGACACTGACCACCTATACCACCGAAGTCGCCGGCGCCAGCCACTGGTCCCTGCGCGTGCGCAAAGGCACCCTGATGCGCCTGACCGACCTGGCCGGCGATGCCAACGTCGGCATGCTGTTCTACAACCCGGAAAACCTGCTGGAGCGCTACAACGCGCCAGACACCCTGAAGTGCCAACACACCTTCAAGCTGACCCGCGGCAATTGCCTGTACTCCGACATGGGCCGCATCTTTGCCTCCATCGTTGAAGACGACCTAGGCTGGCACGAAAGCGTCTGCGGCAACAGCAACGCCGCTCAGGTGGCCGAGCGCTGGGGCGCACGCGACTACCAGAACGCCCGCAACGAATGGCACCAGAACGGCTACGACGCCTTTCTGGTCGAGCTGGCCAAATACGGTCTGGGCCGCGCCGACATGGCCGCCAATCTCAACCTGTTCAGCAAGGTCGCCACCGACGACGAAGGCCGCATGCAACTGGTCTCTGGCCACAGCAAGGCCGGCAGCCAGGTGGCCCTGCGCTTTGAGATGGACACCTTGGTGGTGCTGCACACCTGCCCGCACCCACTCAGCAGCGCCGACAGCTACCCCTACAACCCGGTCCGCATCGAGCTGAGCCAGGCCGCGCCGGTCAGCGATGACGACTTCTGCCGCAACTTCCGCCCGGAAAACCAGCGCGGCTTCCAGAACAACGCCCTGTACCACCTGGGCAAGTAAGCGAGGACACCATGATCAAGCACAGCTCCCTGCTCCCCGAAAACGCCGCCTCGCGCACCACCATCGGCGCCGGCGATTACTACATCGGCATCGTCAAGGCCGGCCAGACCCTGCGCCTGCTGGACCTGGAGGGCAATCAGGCCGCCGACACCCTGTTCTTCAGCGCCGCCAACCCGGTTGAGCGCTATAGCGCCACCGACACCATCCGCGAACAGGGCAACGTTTACCTGACCGCAGGTTCGGTGATTCGCTCGAACGAAAACAACCCGATGTTGGAAATCGTCGCCGACACCTGCGGCCGCCACGACACCCTCGGCGGCGCCTGCGCCAGCGAGAGCAACACCGTGCGCTACGACCTGGAAAAGCGCTGCATGCACTCGTGCCGCGACAGCTGGATGCTGGCCGTGGCGGAGAACCCGCAATACGGCATCAGCAAGCGCGACATCACCCACAACATCAACTTCTTCATGAACGTGCCGGTGACCGCCGAGGGCGGCCTGACCTTTGAAGACGGCATCTCCGGCGCTGGCAAGTACGTCGAGCTGACTGCCCTGATGGACGTGGTGATCCTGATCTCCAACTGCCCGCAGCTGAACAATCCGTGCAATGGCTACAACCCGACGCCGATTGAGCTCCTCGTCTGGAATTGAGCACCGGTTACGCCACACGAATCACATCTTCAGTGGACGGCCACTGTCGTAATCAGCTGCCTGGGACGGCCCGGCAAAGGCTAGCGAAATGTTCAACAAGGTTCTGATCGCCAACCGTGGCGCCATCGCCACCCGCATCATCCGCACCCTGCGCACCCTCGGTGTTGGCTCCGTTGCCGTTTACGCCGAATGCGACGCCGACAGCCTGCACGTACGGCTGGCCGACGAAGCCTACAGCCTCGGCGAAGGCGCTGCTGCCGATACCTACCTGCAGGTCGACAAGCTGCTGGCCATCGCCGCCGACACCGGCGCCCAGGCCATCCACCCCGGTTACGGCTTCCTCAGCGAGAACGCCAACTTCGTGCGCCGCTGCGAGGCCGCCGGGGTCGCCTTTATCGGCCCGACGCCAGAGCAGATGCTGGCCTTTGGTCTCAAGCACCGTGCCCGTGAGCTGGCTGAGCAGGCCAATGTGCCGCTGCTGCCGGGCACCGATCTGCTGACCGATCTGGCTGCCGCCAAAACCGAGGCCGCGCGCATCGGCTACCCGGTCATGCTCAAGAGCACGGCGGGCGGCGGCGGTATCGGCATGCAGCTGTGCCACAGCGAAGACGAACTGATCGGCGCCTTCGACAGCGTCAAGCGCCTCGGCGCCAGCAACTTTGCCGACGACGGCGTATTCCTGGAAAAATTCATCGCCCGCGCCCGGCATATCGAGGTGCAGGTCTTCGCCGACGGCAAAGGCAACGCGCTGGCACTCGGTGAGCGCGACTGCTCCAGCCAGCGCCGCAACCAGAAAGTCGTCGAAGAGTGCCCGGCACCGAACCTGAGCGACGCGGTGCGCAGCGAGCTGCACGCGACCGCTGAAAAGCTGCTGTCCAGCGTCAGCTACCGCAACGCCGGCACCGTTGAATTCATTTACGACGCCGACAGTCACCAGTTCTACTTCCTGGAAGTAAACACCCGCCTGCAGGTGGAGCACGGCGTCACCGAAGAGGTGTTCGGCGTCGATCTGGTCGAATGGATGGTGCGTCTGGCCGCTGGCGAAGAGCTGGAGCTGAACGCACGCCGCGCCAACCTTGCACCCAAGGGCCACTCCATTCAGGTGCGCCTGTACGCCGAAGACCCGTTCCGCGACTTCCAGCCCTGCGCAGGCCTGCTGAGCGAAGTAGCCTTCCCCTCCGGTGACGGCATCCGCATCGACCACTGGATCGAATCCGGGCTGGAAGTACCGCCCTACTTCGACCCGATGCTGGCCAAGGTCATCGTCCACGCCGAAGACCGCGCCGCCGCGCTGGTCAAGCTGCAGGACACACTGGACGCCACCCGCCTGTACGGCAGCGAAACGAACCTCGACTACCTGCGCGCGCTGACCCGCGACCCGGCGCTGCTGGCTGGCGAAGTCACCACCCGCTACCTCAACAGCTTCCGCTTCCAGCCGGCGCGTATCGACGTGCTGGCTGGCGGCACCCAGACGACTATTCAGGACTTTCCGGGCCGCACCGGCAGCTGGGATGTCGGCGTGCCGCCGTCCGGCCCGTTCGACAGCTACGCCTTCCGCCTCGGCAACCGTCTGCTGAACAACCCGGCCGACGCCGCCGGGCTGGAAATCACCCTGCAAGGCCCGACCCTGCGCTTTGCCAGCGCCAGCCAGATCGTGCTGAGCGGCGCCGCGATTGACGCCAAACTGGATGACCAGCCGATTGCCGCCTGGCAGGTCATCGACGTCGCCGCCGGTCAAACCCTGACCCTTGGCCGCATCAAGGAAGCCGGCGCCCGCGCCTATCTCGCGGTGCTCGGTGGCCTGCAATGCCCGGATTACCTCGGCTCCAAATCCACCTTCACCCTCGGTCAGTTTGGCGGCCACAACGGCCGCGCGCTGCGCACCGGTGACGTGCTGCACCTGAGCGCAGGCGTCAGCCCGGTTGCGTCTGCTGAAGTACCCAGCGAGCTGCGCCCGGCGATCAGCAACCAGTGGGAGCTGCGGGTGATCTACGGCCCCCACGGCGCGCCGGACTTCTTCACCGGCAAGGACATCGACAGCTTCTTCGCTACCGATTGGGAGATTCACTACAACTCCAGCCGCACCGGCGTGCGCCTGATCGGCCCGAAACCGGAGTGGGCGCGTGAAGACGGCGGTGAAGCCGGTCTGCACCCCTCCAACATTCACGATAACGCCTACGCCTTCGGCACCGTCGATTTCACCGGCGACATGCCGGTCATCCTCGGCCCGGACGGCCCCTCGCTCGGTGGCTTCGTCTGCCCGGCAACCGTGATCACCGCCGACCTGTGGAAGCTCGGCCAACTGCGCGCCGGCGACAAGGTGCGCTTTGTACCGGTCAGCATCGAGCAGGCGGTCGCGCTGGAAGCGGCGCAGATCAAGCAGATCGACGCGCTGGCCGCCGCACCAGTTGAATGGCAGCAGGTGCCGGTCGACAGCCCCATCCTCAAGCGCCTGCCGGCTGAGCAGTTCGGTGACGAGATCGTCTACCGCGCCGCTGGTGACCACTTCCTGCTGGTCGAGTACGGCGAGCAAATGCTGGATATCCGCCTGCGCTTCCGCGCCCACGCGCTGATGCAGTGGCTGCAGCAAAACCCGGTGGCCGGCCTGCGCGAGCTGACCCCGGGCATCCGCTCACTGCAGGTGCATTTCGACAGCCAGCAGCTGTCGCACAGCGAACTGCTCGATCACCTGTTCAAAGCCGAGCAGGCACTGTCGGAACGCCTCAACGAGCTGGCCGTACCCTCGCGCATCGTGCACATCCCGCTGTCGTGGGATGACGAGGCCTGCCAGCTGGCGATCGAAAAATACACCCAGTCGGTGCGCAAGAACGCGCCCTGGTGCCCGAGCAACCTGGAGTTCATCCGCCGCATCAACGGGCTGGACAGCATCGACGACGTCAAGAAGGTGCTGTTCGAAGCGTCCTATCTGGTCATGGGCCTCGGTGACGTTTACCTCGGCGCGCCGGTGGCCACGCCGACCGACCCGCGCCACCGCCTAGTGACCACCAAGTACAACCCGGCGCGCACCTGGACCGCCGAAAACTCGGTCGGCATCGGCGGCTCCTACCTCTGCGTCTACGGCATGGAAGGCCCCGGCGGCTACCAGTTTGTCGGCCGTACCCTGCAGATGTGGAACCGCTATCGCCAGACCCGCGAGTTCAGCAAGCCGTGGCTGCTGCGCTTCTTTGACCAGATCCGCTTTTATGAGGTCAGCCACGAGGAGCTGCAGCAGATTCGCCGCGACTTCCCGCAGGGCCGCTATCCGCTGCGCATAGAGGAAAGCCAGTTCAGCCTGGCCGAGCACGAAGCCTTCATCAACGACAACGCCGACGACATCGAAGCCTTCAAGCAGCAGCGCAACGCCGCCTTCGCCGAAGAGCTGCGCCAGTGGCACGCCAACGGCCAGTTCAACTTCGAGAGCGAAGAGTTGGAGAGCCGCGACGAGGATGTCAGCTGGCCGGAAGACAGCGTCGGTGTCGACAGCCCGGTATCCGGCAGCCTGTGGCAGGCCGAGGTCAAGGTCGGCGACACGGTCAAGGCCGGCCAGACCCTGCTGATTCTGGAGTCGATGAAAATGGAAATCCCGCTGCAGGCGCCGTGTGACGGCGTGGTGACCCACGTGCTGCAGCAGCCCGGTGGCCGCGTGCAGGCCGGTCAGCCGCTGGTGGTGCTGCGTGACGAAGCATTGGACACCGTCGCCTGAGCAGAAAAGATGCTTTCTGGTGCTTTTAAAGCATCAGAAAGCATCATGTCGTATCAAGTTACAAACTCCCCAAGCGTGGTGTCACACGCTTCAATGAGCCTGCCCAATCCACAATAAAATTCGGCTCACCGAAAGGAGTTAGTCATGCTTTCCGTCCTCAGCGACCTGCTGTGGAGCAAGGTCCTCATTGCTCTACTGGTCGGCATCGGTATCTGGTTCACCTTCGCTACCCGCTTCGTACAGTTTCGTTACTTCGGCAAGATGTTCGGCATTCTCACTGCCAACCATCATGAGGCGGACGGACGCCACCTCAGCTCCTTTCAAGCCCTGATCCTGTCGGTCGCTGGCCGCGTGGGCGGCGGCAACATCGCCGGCGTCGCGGTGGCTATCACTCTGGGTGGCCCCGGCGCCATCTTCTGGATGTGGGTTGTCGGCCTGATGGGCATGGCGACCAGCTTTATCGAATGTACCCTGGCGCAGGTCTATAAGACCGCCGAGCCAGACGGCGCCTACCGTGGCGGCCCGGCCCACTACATCGAACGCGGCCTGGGCAGTAACTGGAAGTGGTTGGCGGTGATCTATTCCATCCTGCTGCTGGTGACCTTTGGTATCGGCTTTATCGCGCTGCAATCCTATGCGGTCGCCACCTCCCTTAAGGATGCCTTCGATATTCCGCTGTACTACAGCGGCATTGGTCTGGCGCTGGTGGTTGGCCTGATCATCTTCGGCGGCGTTAAGCGTATCGCGCAGGTTGCCGAGGTGCTGGTGCCGATCATGGCGGGCGGTTACCTGCTGATCGCCATCGTGGTGCTGGGCCTGAACTTCACCGAAATCCCCGCCACCCTGAAGCTGATCGTGGAAAGCGCCTTTGGTATTGGCCCGGTGGTCGGCGGCGGCATCGGCGCAGCGATCCTGATGGGCGTCAAACGCGGCCTGTTCTCCAACGAAGCGGGTCTCGGCAGCGCGCCCAACGTGGCAGCCGTCGCCTACGTACCGCACCCGGCCAATCAGGGCGTGGTGCAGTCGTTCTCGGTATTCATCGACACCATCATCCTGTGCACCTGTACCGCACTGATCATCCTGATGGGTACCGCCTACGATCCGAGTCTGACCGACTCCAGCCAGGGCGTTGCCCTGACCCAGGCGTCGCTGGCCACCCATATCGGTGAGTGGGGCCGCGTGTTCGTCAGTATCGCCATGCTGCTGTTCGGCTTCAGCACCGTGCTCTACAACTACTACCTGGGCGAGAACAGCGTCAGCTACCTGACCACCGGCCGCAGCAACGAATTCGTGATGAACGGTTTCCGCGTGGTGGTGATCTGCCTGTGCTGCCTGGGCGCAATCATGGATCTGGGCACCGTATTCGGCTTTGCCGACCTGACCATGGGCCTGTTGGCGCTGGTCAACCTGATTGCTCTGGCGCTGCTGTTCAAGACCGGCAAGCGCGTGCTCGGCGACTACGATCGTCAGCTCAAGAGCGGCAACAAGGTCCCGACCTTCCACGCCGAAGAGTTCACCGATCTGAACCTGGACGCCGAGTCCTGGCCGGTCGCTGACAACAGTCGCAAACAACCCTGACACCACCTGAGAGCGCCGGGTCCTCCGGCGCTCCGTTTCCCTGCGGAAGCACACCCCATGAACACCCGCTCAGAATACGATCTGCTCGGTTATCTCGATGTACCTGCGGATGCCTGGTACGGCATCCAGACCCAACGCGCTGCCAACAACTTCGCCATTACCGGCGTGCCGATCTCCCATTTTCCGGAGCTGATCCGCGCACTGGCCATGGTCAAGCAGGCCGCAGCCCTGACCAACCACGATTTCGGCCTGCTCAACGCCACCAAGACCGAGGCGATTGTCTCGGCCTGCGAGGACATCGCCGCCGGTCAATATCTGGACCAGTTCATCGTTGATGTCATTCAAGGTGGCGCTGGCACCTCGACCAACATGAACGCCAACGAGGTGATCGCCAACGTTGCGCTGGCCAAGCTCGGTCATGCCCGCGGCGAGTACGCTCAGCTGCACCCCAACGATGACGTCAACCGGTCACAGTCGACCAACGACGCCTACCCGACCGCTGCCTGCCTCGGCATTCAGTTTGCGGCTGACAACTTCGTCCCGGCGCTGGCCTCACTGAAAGCGGCGCTGGAAGACAAGGGCCGCGAATTCGCCCACATTCTGAAGATGGGCCGCACCCAGCTGCAGGACGCGGTACCGATGACCCTGGGCCAGGAGTTCGACGCCTTTGCGGTAAACCTGGGTGAAGACATCGACCGCATCCGCGAAGCCTGCGCCCTGCTCTGTGAGGTCAACCTCGGCGGTACCGCCATCGGCACCGGGATCAACACGCCCGACGGGTATTCCGCCAAGGTCGTCGCACGGCTGGCCGAGGTGTCGGGCAAGCCACTGGTACCGGCCTGCAACCTGGTCGAAGCGACGTCCGACATGGGCGCCTTCGTATTCTTCTCCGGTATCCTCAAGCGCCTGGCGATCAAGCTGAGCAAGATGAGCAACGACCTGCGCCTGCTCTCCAGCGGCCCGCGCACCGGTCTGGGCGAGATCCAGCTGCCGCCGATGCAGCCCGGCTCCTCGATCATGCCGGGCAAGGTCAACCCGGTGATTCCCGAAGCGATGAACCAGACCGCGTATCAGGTGATCGCGTCAGATCTGGCGGTGACACTGGCGGCCGAGGCCGGGCAACTGCAGCTCAACGCGATGGAGCCGATGATCATCTACAACCTGCTCAACTCGTTGAAGATGCTCAAGGAAGCCTGCGAGATGCTCGAACACCGCTGCATTCGTGGCATCATCGCCAACGAGCAGGCGTGCGCCGCCCACGTAGACAACAGCATCGGTATCATTACCGCGCTGGTGCCGCATATCGGCTACAGCAACGCCTCCCGTATCGCCCACACGGCGCTGATGACCGGCAGCACGGTCAAGGCACTGATCATCGAGGAAAACCTGATGAGCGAGTCAGAACTCAACCGCCTGCTGAGCCCGCAGTCCATGCTGGCTCCCCAGAAGAGCGCCTCATGACCGCCGAGGTTCTGATCCTGCATACCGGGGGCACCATCGGCATGGTGCCCGGCCCGAATGGGCTGGCACCCGCCCCCGGCCTGCAGCAGCGCATCGAACAGCAACTGGGTAGCAGTCTTGCGCTGCTGCCCAGCTTTGACCTGCTGGAAATCAGCCCGCTGATCGATAGCGCGGACCTGACGCCCGGCCACTGGCAGCAACTGGCCGCCCTGCTGGCCGAGCACTGGGATGGCTACCGCGGCTTCATCATTCTGCACGGCACCGACACCATGGCTTACAGCGCCGCGGCGCTGTCGTTCATGCTTGGCGCCAGCGAGCGCAACGTGCTGTTCACCGGCTCCCAAGTTCCGCTTGGACTGCCGCGCAGCGACGCGGTGGCGCACCTGCAGGCAGCGCTGCAGCTGGCAGCAGGCCCGCGTCTGGGTAATGTCGGATTGGTGTTCAACAACCGATTGCTCAACGGCAGCCGCCTGCGCAAAGTCAGCAGCCAACAGTTTCAAGCCTTTGACACGCCCAACGCGGCGCCGCTGGCCGAACTCAATATCCGCCCGCTGCTCCATCGCGAAAGACTGCTTGGTGAGCGTGTTGCCAGCCGCCATCCGCGCGAGGCCGCGGCGCTGAACTTCCAGCCGGGTGCGGTTGCCATGCTCTGTCTGCATCCCTCAATGCCGACCGCGCTGTACGACGCGATTCTGGCCGACAACAACTGCAAAGCCGTGGTGCTGCAGAGCTTTGGCGCGGGCAACATTCCGAGCCGCGATCCGGCCTTCAATGCGTTCATCAAACGCGCTGCAGACCGCGATAAGGTCGTAGTCAACGTGACCCAATGCCTGCAGGGCGGCATCAGCCCCGGTGCCTACGCGGCGAGTGCGGGGCTGCAAGAACAAGGCGTGCTGAGTGGCGGTGACATGACGCCGGAAGCGGCGTTCTGCAAACTGCACTGGTTGCTGGCCGGCGGGCGTGACACCGGCGCCGTGGTCCGCGATTGGTCACTCAACCTGAGCGACGAACGCACGCTGGTTTAAAACCGTGCCCGGAAGTGCCACTCGCCCGGGCCGATATCATTGCGGATAGCCGCCCGGATATCCGCATCCAGCGCGGGATCATCGCAGGCATACAACCCGCACAGCGCCAGCACCCGCTGGCGATCAACCTCACGGCCCAGATACTCATAGAGCACCCGGGTGCAGCACGGCACCCGCTCGCCGCTGCCGGAGACGCCGATGCGCAGCCCGGTCAGCCGATCCACCCGATTGCGAAACGACGGGTAGAGCACCGTCTGCGTCATCTCGAAATTGGTCAGGGTTTCATAGTCGGCAAGAAAGATACGGTCCGAGAGAAACTGCACCATGCCCCGATACACCCCGTGAAACGGCTTGCTGCCCGGCCGCTCGCGAATCCGCTCGGTGCGCTGGTAATAGGTCTTGCCTTCATTTTCTTCCAGACACACCAGCGTGCGCAAAATGCTGCCGGGATAGGCCATCGACAGGTAGTACTCGAAGTAGTAGCCCAGATACTTGTCCAGCCCGCTCTGGCCGACCTGACTGAGTCTGGCCAGATACTCCTGCTCCAGTGAATCGGGCTGTGACGGTGCCAAGGCAGGCCGCTCTGTCTGGTGCGGGCGCACCTGAATCAGCCGCTGGAACTGGCCATGGGGCAGCAGAATCTCGTGCACCTCCACGCCGAAAAAGTCGCACAGCCGCCGCATGGTGCTGTCGGATGGACGGTTGACGCCGTTGAGATAGCGATTGAACTGCGGGCGATTGATACCCAGCCGTCGACACACCTCGGCAGTGGACTTGTAGTAGCTGCACAGCAGCCGCAGGTTGTCGCCAAAATCGTCGTGCATCGGGTCTCTCGCTTCAGGGTCTGTCGCCACGTCCCTACCCCCCTGTTTACGGGCTGCCCGGTAGGCAGGCACATGGCTAGCCTACCGGAACAACTACATGAATAGGGAGTGGGACATGACCAATCATCCATGGAGCTACCTGAAACTACCAGGCACCCTGCTTGGCGCAGCGCTGCTGAGTGCCTGCCTGGGTGGTGGCGGAGGTGGCGGTGGCAGTGACGGCGGTGGCGCAGCCGCCAGCGCTACCGTGAGCGGCACTGCAGCCACCGGCGCAGCCATTGTCAGCGGCACGGTCACGGCGGTCTGCGCAGACGGCTCCGGCTTTACCGATACCGTGACCACCGACACCAACGGCAGCTGGCGCGGCGAGATCAGCAATGCACAGGCGCTGCCCTGCGCTCTGCGCATCAACGGCGGTACGCCAAGCGTTACGCTCTACAGCCTGGCCACCGCGACCGGCAACGTGAACATCACACCGCTCACCGACCTGGCACTGGCCCTGCAGGTCAACGATCTGTCGGGGCAGAACCTGGCAGACTGGTTCACTGCACCCAATGACGGTAGCGCCGACCTGGCAACCCTGGGCGCTCAGCTCAGCGCTGCGGCCGACGCCCTGCGCACCCTGCTCGACGCTGCCGGCTACACGCTACCCGCCAGTTGGGGCGCCGGCTCCACCGCGCCGTTCAGCACCGCGTTTACACCGGACCCGAACAGCGACCCCTATGATCAGTTGCTTGAGGCCCTGGCCCAGGCAATTAGCGACAACCCCAACCTGAGCGACTACAACGCACTGGTCAGCTCCTTGCTCGGCGGCGCCAGCATGCCGGCAGCGCCCGGCTCGCAAAGTGGTGGCGGCAGCGTTCCGGCAACCTTGAACAGCGCACTGGTCGGCAGTCTGGATCTGGTCTTCAAACAAGGCAGCGGTGCCGGCTGCGGTAGCGTCTGCGCCTTCAGCGAAGATCAGGCCGTCAGCGTGGTACTGGGCGCCGACAACAGCCTGACCATCAACGGCAAGACCCTGACCAACCCGATCCACCGCATTCTTGGCGACAGCCCGCATCTGCCGGAAATCATCTGGCAGGACGGCAACATCGACTACGCCCTGAGCGACAACGAGGTTGGGCATTTCAACGAGATCAACGTGGGTGACCTGAGCAATAGCAGCGGGCCGTTCAACACCCCGACCTTCCTCGGTCAGCTACGCGTCGAGCAACCGGTCAACCCCGCCGCTACCGCTGTTGGCGCGCTGGCAGGCACCTACACACCGACCTTCGTCAACCGCAGCGCCCGCTTTGACGCCACCGCACTGGCACTGGGCGATCAGGCGCAGGTACTGGTGCAGAGCAACGGCGTGGTGAGCATTGAAGACTTTGAGTTTGACCCGAGCGACCCAACCTTCAATTTCTGGGACGGCAGCAACTCGCCCTACCAGAACACACCGGTGTACCAGCTCACCGTCAAGCCCAGCGAGGATGTGACCCACACCTTGACCGCAACACTCGACCAGCAGCGCAAAACCCCGGTCGCCTGGCGCGTTGCCGTGACCACCCGCATCGGCTCCGGCGCCTACAGCAACAGCTACATGGACCTGGAGGACCGCCCGCTGGCACCGGAAATCACCACCCTGTTCCAGGCCCTGCAGGCGCGCAGCCCGATCACCCTGACCGGTTTTGTCGACAGCACGCTGCAATCAGGCTTTACCCTCTGCGAAGAAGTTGACCTGAGCATCGAAGGTGACGGCAGCATCGCCGATCCGTGGCGCTACGACCTCAACCCCAAGGGCGTCACCACACCCGGCATCAGCAACGGCCAGAAAGGCACTGAAACCTTCAGCCTGCGCAACGCCTACTACGCAGCTGAAAGCAACGGTGAACGCGCGGCCATGGAGCGTTTGCAGATCCTGCTGCGCGACGACGGCGAGGTTGAGCTGCAGCAGTTCAACGGCGGCATCATCCGCGATCAGGCCAGCACCGACCCGACGCAGATTGCCACCGCCAACTGCGAGGCCTTCCAGTAACCCCTGAATGGCTGCCGACAGGCGGCTAAACGATAAGGCAACAGACCCTCACGCCGGCGGGCCCCACCCGCAGGCTTTTCCCTTTGTCTTCCCCCGGTTGATCGGCGACAATACGCAGCCAATTTTCTTGCCGGGCCGCAGCGCGCTTAAGCGTGCCACCATCGCGCCCCGCCAACTGCTCAGTAGCCGACATGTCCAACGCCATTGAAAAAGAAGTCGCCAAGCGGCGCACCTTCGCCATCATCTCCCACCCGGATGCGGGTAAGACCACCATCACCGAACGCCTGCTGCTGATGGGCCAGGCGATCAGCGTGGCCGGTACGGTCAAGTCGCGCAAATCCGACCGCCACGCCACCTCCGACTGGATGGCGATGGAAAAGGAGCGGGGCATTTCGGTGACCACCTCGGTGATGCAGTTCCCCTATCGCGACGCCATGGTCAACCTGCTCGACACCCCCGGCCACGAAGACTTCTCGGAAGACACCTACCGCACCCTGACCGCGGTGGACTCGGCGCTGATGGTGCTGGACGGCGGTAAGGGTGTTGAGCCGCGTACCATTGCGCTGATGGACGTGTGCCGTCTGCGCGACACGCCCATCGTCAGCTTCGTCAACAAACTCGACCGCGACATCCGCGACCCAATCGAGCTGCTCGACGAGATCGAAGCGGTCCTGAACATCAAGGCCGCGCCGATCACCTGGCCGATTGGCTGCTACCGCGACTTCAAGGGCGTGTATCACCTGGCTGAAGACAAGATCATCGTCTATGTGCCGGGCCACGGCCACGAGCGCACCGAGCAGCAGGTCATCGACGGCCTGGACTCCGACGAAGCTCGCGCGCACCTGGGCGACCTGTACGACAACTTCGTTGAAGAGCTGGAACTGGTGCAGGGCGCCTGCCACGAGTTTGATCAGGACGCCTTCATCAAGGGCGAGATGACACCGGTATTCTTTGGTACCGCACTGGGTAACTTCGGTGTTGATCAGGTGCTGGACGCTATCGTCGACTGGGCACCGCGCCCGCAGCCGCGCGCCAGCCACGAGCGTGACGTGCAGCCGACCGAAGCGCCCTTCACCGGTTTTGTGTTCAAGATTCAGGCGAACATGGACCCGAAACACCGCGACCGTATTGCCTTCGTGCGTATCTGCTCCGGCCGCTACGAAAAGGGCATGAAGCTGCACCACGTGCGCACCGGCAAGGAAGTGCGCATCGCCGACGCGCTGACCTTCTTCGCCGCCGAACGTGAGCACCTGGAAGAAGCCTGGGCCGGCGACATAATCGGTCTGCACAACCACGGCACCATCCAGATCGGCGACACCTTCACCGAAGGCGAGAAGATCGGCTTCACCGGCATCCCGCACTTTGCCCCGGAACTGTTCCGCCGCGTACGCCTGAAAGACCCACTGAAATCCAAGCAGCTGCGCCAGGGCCTGCAGGAACTGGCCGAGGAAGGCGCCACCCAGGTGTTCTTCCCCGAGCGCAACAACGACATCATCCTGGGTGCAGTCGGTGTGCTGCAGTTCGACGTGGTGGCAGAGCGCCTGAAGCAGGAATACAAGGTCGAGTGCATCTACGAGCCGGTCAACGTCTGGTCAGCGCGTTGGGTCGAATCCAGTGATCGCAAGAAACTGGACGAGTTCAGCAACAAGGCCACCGATAACCTGGCGGTTGATGGCGGCGGCCACCTGACCTATCTGGCACCAACGCGCGTCAACCTGAGCCTGACCGAAGAACGCTGGCCGGAAATCAGCTTCCGCGCGACGCGAGAGCATCACTGAGCGGCGTAGCCGCTCGGCTGGAGGCTGGAGGCTGGAGGCTGGAGGCTGGAAAGCATAACGCCATACGCAAACGGCTAGCGTAATGGCATTGACCACCTCAAGCCAAAGCAGCGACTACGCTCAAAAAACCAGCAACTAACGACTGGCTAGACCTTCCGGCCCTCCAGCCTTCAGCTTCCAGCCACGTCCGGCCCAGCCGGACGCCTGCTTGCCTATCAAGGCAAGCAGGCGTAGCGTCCCCCCATGCCCTATATCGACACCCACACCCACCTCGACTTTGCCGCCTTTGACCCTGATCGCGATCAGGTACTTAGCGATTGCGCGCGGCTGGGTGTGGAGCGGCTGGTGGTGCTGGGTGTCACCCGCAGTAACTGGCAGGCGGTCTGGCAGATGTGCAAGCAACATACCAGCCTGTACGCCGCCTTTGGCCTGCACCCCATGTTCATGGCCGAGCATGCCGCTGAGCACGTGACCGCGTTGCAGCAGTGCCTGGCCGAGCGGCTGGGGGACGCGCGCTGCTGCGCGGTGGGGGAATTTGGGCTGGACTACTGGCACAAAGGCACAGACCGGGCGGCGCAGCAGCAGCTGTTTGAGGCGCAGTTGCAGCTGGCGGTGGAGTATCAGTTGCCCAGTTTGCTGCATGTTCGCAAGGCCCATGCTGACGTGATCGCCACACTCAAGCGCTATCGCCCGGCGCGTGGTGGCATCATCCATGCCTTTAGCGGCAGCTCGGAGGAAGCACGCGAGTACCACAAACTCGGCTTCAAGCTGGGCCTGGGCGGTGCAGCTACCTGGCCGCAGGCAACCCGACTGCGCCAGACCATTGCACAGCTGCCCGGTGAGCAACTGGTGCTGGAGACAGACAGCCCGGATATGGCCCCCGCCTTCCACGCCCACCAGCGCAACAGCCCCGCCCTGCTGCCGCAGATCGCGGCGCAGCTGGCAGCATTGCGGGGCGAGTCAGTCGCGCAGTTCAGCGCGCGCTGCTGGCAGAACAGTTGCGAGCTGTTTCAATGGTCCGCCTGACCCGACGAGGTTTGATAGGCTGATCACTAAGCGGTATACAGGTGCCCTCACAGTCCCGACACGTCGTACACTGCTACTGCGTCCCGACGCTGCAACAAGGAGCTATTCATGCCCTACGGCATTGCGCTGTTTCTGATCTGGCTGGTATTGCTGCTGCGCTTTCCCCGCGTCATGCTGCCGGTCAGCGGCATCGTCGCCGCCCTCGGCCTGCTGCTTGCGGCGGTGATGGGCGTGCTGCAATGGCAACAGGGCCAGCGTATCGAGAAGCTGGCATTTGAGCTGCAGTACCAGCCCGAGAGCTGCCCGTTCGGTCAGCCGCTGTTTGTCAGCATCCGCAATCACGGCGAGCGCACCGCACGCAATATCAGCTGGCAGCTGTGGGCCAGCCAGAGCGGATACAACTCGAATCTGGTCGATGTAGCCAGTAACGACCAACGCTTCAATCTGGGTATTGAGCTGCAGCCCGGTGCCGACACCCAGGCGTGCTACAGCCTGCCGCGACTGCGGCGCGGCTATCGCGAGAGCGAACTGGAATACCGGGCCGACGCGGTACGCGCGGACTTCATCAAAGAATAACAAGGAGCAAAGCATGACCAAGCCCGTAGCACTGATCACCGGCTGTTCATCCGGCATCGGCCAGGCGCTGGCCCTGGCCTGCCTGGAAGCCGACTATCAGGTATTTGCTGCGGCGCGCCGCATCGAAACCCTGGACCCACTGACCGCCAAGGGCGCGATCGCCATCGCCCTGGACGTCAACGACCCGCAACAACGCCAGCAGTGCGTCGAGCAGATTCGCAGCCAGGCAGGTCGGCTGGATCTGCTGGTCAACAACGCCGGCTACGGCGCCATGGGGCCCATCCTGGACGCCGACCGCGACACCCTGCTGAAACAGTTCGACACCAACGTCTTTGCGCCGCTGCAACTGGTGCGCGACAGCGCGGATCTGCTGCGCACTGCCAAGGGGCTTATCGTCAATATCGGCAGTGTCTCGGGCGTCACTACCACGCCCTTCTCCGGTGTCTACTGCGCGTCCAAGGCAGCGCTGCACGCCATCTCCGACGCACTGCGCCTGGAGCTGCACCCCTTCGGCATTCAGGTGCTGAATGTCATGCCCGGTGCCATCGCCTCGGATTTTGGCAACAACGCTACCGCAGCCATCACCATGGCAGAGACATCCTGGTTCAAACCCTGGGAAAAGGCCGTGCAGGCACGCGCCAAAGCGTCGCAAAATGCACGTTCAACCAGCGCAACCGACTTTGCCACCGAGCTACTCGGCTACATCCGCAACCCGGTGCGCCCGGAAAATGCGCTGATCGGCTCGGGCGCGCGCAGCATGGTGCGCCTGAAGCGCTGGCTGCCCACCTCGATTCTGGACAAGCGCCTGCGCAAGCGTTTCAAGCTCGAATAGCAGACGGCGCCCCGCTCAACGCACCAAAAGCGCTGGAACAGGTGCTGTTCCAGCGCTTTTGCATGCCTGGCTAGGCGTAGAGGATCTCTTCTGCCTGCCGGTCAGCGACCTCGGCCGGCGATCGGCCTTCGGCACGGCTCTGGGCAAAGATGCTATCAAGTCGCTCACCGATGCCCTTCACCCGCCCGGCAATCTCCCCTGCATCGACACCACGATGGGTCAGCGCCACGTGCAGCAAGCCACCGGCATTGATCACATAGTCAGGGGTGTACAGGATGTCGCGGGCCGCCAGTTGCTCGGCCAGCTCCGGCTCCACCAACTGGTTATTGGCGGCACCAGCAATCACGGCGCAGCGCAGCAAGGCCGCACTGCGCTGACTGATCGCGCCACCCAGGCCACAGGGCGCAAACAGATCGCAGGGCGTTTCATACACGGCCTCCGGCGCCAAGGGTTGCGCGCCCAACTCCTCTGCCGCCAGCCGCACCTTGCCCTGATCCAGGTCGGCCACCAGCAACTCGGCGCCTTCGGCCTGCAATAGCTCGGCCAGCGCATAGCCGACATTACCCAGACCCTGCAGCACAACCCTGACCCCGGCCAGCGACGACTGTCCCAGGCGCGCGTTGACGGCTGAGCGCATGCCGGCCAAGACGCCGAGGGCGGTGTGGGGCGACGGATCACCGGCGTGGGTAGTACTGGTGACGTGTGCGGTGTGCTGGGCAATGCAGTCCATGTCGGCGCTGCTGGTGCCACTGTCGACCGCAGTGATATAGCCGCCGCGCAGTGACTCGATGCAGCGGCCAAAGGCCTCGAACAGAGCGGCCCGGTCAGCCACGTGAGGCTGCCGCAGAATCACCGCCTTGCCACCACCCTGCTCCAGCCCGGCCAGCGCCGCCTTGTAGCTCATGCCCCGGGCCAGACGCATGGCATCGGCAAGGGCGTCGTCCAGCGAGTTATAGGCCAGGTAGCGACAGCCACCCAAGGCCGGGCCGAGCTTTGTGTTGTGAATGGCGACCACCGCTTCCAGCCCGGTTGCCGGGTCGCTGTACAGGTGCAGCGCTTCCATTCGCTCTGACCGCATGGCTGCAAACATGTATGCTCTCCCACCTTTCAGAGTGTCTGAACAGGCAATTGCAAAGCGACCTGCGTGCCAGCGCCAGGGTTTTCAATCGCCTGTGAAATAACCATACACACTATTCCCCGCCATTGCCCGTGACGCTTTGGCAAACTTGCGGTCCTGCCTAATGGAGAGTTGAACATGCGTTGGTTACTGCCTTTTTTCACCGTGCTGCTGATGGTTGCAGTCAGCACTCCTGATGCCGAAGCGCGCCGCATGGGTGGCGGCAAGAGCTTTGGCAGCTCACCGACGCACCAAAGCCAGCCGGCCCAGCGCCAGCAAGCTCCGCGTGACCAGCAAGCAGCACCGCGCCAACAGCAACCGGGCGCTGCGGCCAACTCCGGCGCAAGCCGCTGGCTGGGCCCGCTGGCTGGTATCGCCGCTGGCGGTCTGTTGGCTGCCATGCTGTTTGGTGACGGCTTTGAGGGGATCCAGCTGTTCGACATCCTGCTGCTGGGTGGGATTGCCTTTGTCCTGTTCAAGCTGTTCGCCCGTCGCCCGCAGCCACAGCTGCAATCAGCCGGCGGCCCGGCCGGCATGCAGCGCGAAGCCTCCGGGATGTTCACGCCCGCCTCCGCCGCCCCGCGCGCGCAACCGGCACCGCAATACGAAGCACCAGCCTGGTTTGACGCCGAGGTATTTTTGCGTGGCGCGCAGGAGCACTTCTACACCCTGCAGCGCCATTGGCGCGACAACGACATTGCCGGCATGAGCGAGTACATGACGCCCGAACTGGTGCGCCAGCTGCAGCAGGAACGCGCCCACCAGCCGCCGACCGCCAACGGCTTTGTTGATCACCTGGAAGCACGCCTGGACGGCATCACCCAGCGCGACGGCCACACCCTGGTCACCGTCAGCTTCAGCGGCCTGGACCGCGACAGCGCCGAAGACGCCGGCCACTGGTTTGACGAAAGCTGGGCCCTGGAGCGCGCCGACGGCGAGGGCCAGCCCTGGATTATTGTGGGGATACGGCAGAACGCCTAAGCGCGCCGCTGGCGCGCTTAAGCTGGAAGCTGGAAGCTGGAAGCTGGAAGCTGGAAGCTGGAAGCCAATCAGTGTGAATTAGCGGCAGTCCAGCTCAAGCCAAGGCCGAACTAGAAGCAAAAGATCCGAGGCAACTCGGACTACTTCCAGCTTCATGCCTCCAGCTTCCAGCCCAGTGCGCCGCCTCAGCGGCGCACTGGACGCTTCTGCAACTTCCGCTGCAATGTCCGCCGGTGCATGCCCAGGGCGCGGGCGGTGGCGGAGATGTTGCCTTCGTGCTCGGCGAGCACCCGTTGAATGTGCTCCCACTGCAGGCGATCAACCGACATCGGGTGCTCGGGCACCAGCGTTTCCGGGTCGGCCTGCTCGGACAGCAGCGCGGTCAATACATCGTCGGCATCAGCCGGTTTGCACAGGTAGTTGCAGGCGCCACGCTTGATGGCTTCTACCGCCGTGGCAATACTGGAGTAGCCGGTCAGAATCACGATGCGCAGGTCCGGGTAGAGCTCCAGCAGGCGTGGCATCAATACCAGACCCGAATCCCCTTCCATCTTCAGATCGAGCACGGCGTAGTCAGGACGCTGGGCGCGGGCAACCTCCATCGCCTCCTCTGCTCCACCGGCTGTATCCACCTGCAGGCCGCGCCGGCTAAGGGCGCGCGCCATCACGCGGGTAAAGGTCGGGTCATCGTCCACCAGCAGCACACGGGGCTGCTCTTCCTGATTCAACTCGTCGGTCATCAACGTTCTCCTGCCGCCACCGGCAACTGTACTTCGGTCAGGGTACCACCGCCGTCCTGATTGAACAGCCGTACACTGCCCCCCAATCGCTCTACCGCAGCCTGGCTGAGGAACAGCCCCAGGCCAAAACCCTTTTTGCCCTTGGTTGTGACAAAGGCCGTACCCAACTGCTCGGCGATATGCAGCGGCACGCCCGGCCCATGGTCACGAATGCGCAGCGTCAGTAGCTGGGCATCCCATTGCAGGCTGATCTGAATATTGTCCGGACAGGCATCGGCGGCATTGTTCAGCAGGTTCAACACCGCCTGGCCCAGCTCGGGCGTGGCGCGCATCACCGGCGGTGTGCCCTCTTGCAACGGCAGCCATTGCCAGGCTGCCTCAGGCCGCATCAGCTGCCAGCGCTCCAGCATGGCGCGCAGCCAGACATCGGCGGACTCGCTCTTTTCCGGCTGCAGGCGACTGCTTTCGGCGCTGCGCACCATATGCTGCAGACTCTCCTTGCACAGTCTGACCTGCTCCTGCAGCACGGCCATATCTTCCTGCAGCTGCGGATCGGAATAATCCTTGCTGATTTCCTTGAGCAGTACGCTCATGGTCGACAGCGGCGTAGACAGCTCGTGCGCCGCTCCAGCCGCAACACTGGCAATGCCCAGCAGCTGCGCGTCGCGCGCGCTCTGCTCCCGACGCTGGGCAAGGCGCTCGGCGTGCTGACGCAGGGCATCGGCCATGCGTACCACAAACAGGCTGATCAGCCCGGCGCTCATGGCAAAGTTCAGCCACATACCGATCACATGCAGGTTGATCAGCCCGCCGCCCAGCGGAATTTCGAACGCGGTCAATGGCTGATACCACACCAGCAGCGCGCTATAGGAGGTAACCGCTACTACGGCCAGCACCGCAGTGAAGAACCACGGCAGGGTTGCCGCGGCGATGGTCAGCGGCACCAGGTAATAGGATACGAAGGGGTTGGTCGGGCCACCCGAGAAATACAGCAGCACGCTGTGCACGACCATATCGAACAGGAGCTGCAGCGCGTACTCGAGACTGGTCACGGGCCAACTAAAGCGCAGGCGCAGCAAGGTCAGGATACTGACCAGCGCCGAGACGCTCAGCGCCGCCAGCAGAGGCGTCCAGGGCAGCGGAAACCAGCCGCTGAGATACGCTGCCAACACCGACACGCTTTGCGCCAGTAGCACCAGCAGGCGAATCAGCACCAGGCGCCAGAGGTTCTGCCGGGACGGGGACAAGGCCAGCGTGTTGGGACTCATGAGGGTACGATGGGGCACGCAGAAAAACTCCAGTATAGGGCGCCCGCCGCAGGGGCCGATGTGACACAGGGTCGCATAAACTGCCGGGGCGCTGCTGAAAAACTGCCGCAAGCGCAGGTGCCGGGAACCCGCCGCCACCGCGCCTGTCTGACTCAACACTGCATAAGGAGAACACCATGCGCACACTGTTTCTGCCCCTGACCGGCCTGCTGCTCAGTGGCAGCCTGCTGGCCAGCGCCGCCCAGGCCGACGAGCCCCGTTACAACCAGATTTCCCTGCAAACCCAGGTCGAGCAGGCGGTCAATCATGACACCATGCAAGTGACCTTCTACGCCGAGGACCAGGACCGCGACCCGGCCAAACTGGCCGCAGCCATTACCCTGCGCCTCAATGCCGGTCTGGAAACCGCACGCCAGAGCCAGAATATCCGCGTCAGCAGCGGCAGCCGCAGCAGCCACCCGGTGTATGACGAGAAGGGTGAAAACATCATTGCCTGGCGCGAGCGCGGCGAACTGAATATCGAGGGCAGCGACTTTGCCGCCATCTCCGCGCTGACCGGCGAGCTGCTTGGCGACCTGAGCCTTGGCAGCATGCAGTTCAGCCTGTCCGCTGACAGCCGCCGCGAGACCGAAGACCAGCTGATCGCCAAGGCCATCGAGGCGTTCAAGGCACGCGCCGACATCGCCACACGCAGCCTGGGCGGCAGCGACTACAAGATCGTCAACCTGAACCTCAACACCCAGTACATGCAGCCGGTCCGCTACCGCGCCGAGAAGCTGATGATGGCCTCCGACGCCGCTGGCGGCGCGCCGCAGGTCGAAGGCGGTCAGTCAGACGTCAGCGTCAGTGCCAACGGCGTGATCGAAGTACGCGACTAACCCAGGGTCTATTGCCGCTTCGCCCACCCGCCTGCCGGAGGACTCACGAAACGGCAACAGACCCTGGCCAGCCCTTGTGCGCCCCTCAGGGGCGCATGAAGGCGTAGTCCTGGTCGTCATCCAGGTTATTGGCCAGAAAATCCAGCTCGCTGGCGATATCCGCATGCGAGCGCCCCTTCTTGTAGACCGCAATCACTTCACTCATCAACGCGCGCGCCAGCGCCTGTTCATCATGTCCCGCCGCCGCAGCCTTCTCGATCGCCTCGGCCATTACCTGTTGAGCAATTTTGTATGCAGACATCGGTTTTCTCCTGTTCGATGATGCATTTGAGCATAAGCGCCAGCCCCGGACATTGACCTGCCTCAGGGCTTGTCGTCATCCAGCGGCGCCTGCAGATACCTGTCGGTATTGAACGTCTCAACCCAGTCCGGATGAAAGACAATCAGCGCCGCGATTGCCGTGCCATTGACGAAGCCTTCGGGAAACATCACCAGCAGCAGGTAACCCAACAGCTCGACCAGGCTGCCCGGCGGCACCAGTTGCCCCGACCAGTGCAGCAGGCCCATGCCGGCCATCACCGTGCCCACGGCGCTAAGGCCCGCAGCAAAAAAGGCGCTGATAAAGATATAGAGAAACAGATTACGCGGCTGGCGCGCTTCCAGGGCGCGGCTGAGCGCCAGGGTAATGGCGACCGGCACCAGTACCCGCAACAACCCGTTGGCGCCCAGCGCAGCCAGATCATCGAGCCCCAGCAGTACCAGCGCCAACTGCGCGATGGCGCCGGCGACCAGCGCCAATGGCCAGTCAAGAATCAGCGTTACGGCAGTCAGGCCGAGAAAATGCACCGTCAACCCGCTGTCGAAACCGCGACGCACCAGCCACAGCGCAAACAGGGCAAAGGCACAACCGTAGAACAGATGCTGCCTGCGGCTGTCAGCCACCAGCTCAACCCAGCTGACGCGGGTCAGAGCCCACAGGGTCGCCGCTGCATAGATCAGCAGGCAGAGAACCGATTGCACGGGTGTTAACAGCGCGGCGGACAACATGACAACCTCCCATTGGTGACAGCGATGATAGCAGGCAGCTCCAAAGGAGTAATGCAATCAGGCCGGCGAGGGTCTAGAATGACCGCAAAGTCAGTCAAGCCTTGGCGCAGCAACGCACTGCAATGCACACAAAAAAGGCCGCCCCATGCCCAGTCGTCTACACCCCGAAGACCAGAAGCGTGTTGACCAATACCTCGCCTCACCGGTTCACCAGGTAGAGCGCCGCCCGTTCCGGGTCTGGATACTCATAGCCTTGGTAGTCGGCTCGGTAGTTGGCCTGGGTTTACTGTCACGCCTGCTGGCCCAGCTCGTCGCCGTCTGATCACTCGACCACGCCAGCTCCCGCCCGATGACAGCTAACCGGAGCGCAGACTGACGCCCGTTTCCATTATCCGTGAGAAACCAAGATGTCAGACTCATCAAACCCCAGCGCGCCCCCGCGCATTGTCGTTGTCGGCGGTGGCGCCGGCGGCCTGGAACTGGTCACCCGCCTGGGCCGCAAGCTTGGCCGCAAGGGCAAGGCAAGAATCACCCTGGTCGACGCCAACATGACCCACATCTGGAAGCCGCTGCTGCACGAAGTCGCCGCCGGCTCGCTCAACTCGACCGAGGACGAGCTGAACTACGTCGCCCAGGGCAAGTGGAATCACTTTGCCTTTCAGCTGGGCGCCATGACCGGACTGGACCGCGAGCGCCGCACCATTCAGCTCGCTGCCATTCAGGATGAAAAAGGCGTCGAGCTGATCGCCCCGCGTGAACTCGACTACGACTATCTGGTCATCGCCGTCGGCAGTACCACCAACGACTTCAACACCCCGGGCGCCGCCGAACACTGCCTGTTCCTCGATACCCGCGCCCAGGCCGAGCGTTTCCACCGCCACCTGCTCAACCAGTACATGAAGGCCCAGGCCAGCGAACGCGGCGCCGCCCGTGAGCCGATCAACGTCGCCATCATTGGCGCCGGCGCCACCGGCGTCGAGCTGTCCGCCGAGCTGCACCATGCCGCCCAGCTGCTGCGCGCCTACGGCTTCAACCGCATCAGCCCGGAAGACCTCAACATCAACATCATCGAAGCCAGCCCAAGGCTGCTCCCGGCCCTGCCCGAGCGCATTGGTGGCCCGGTCACGGAAATCCTGCGTGACCTGGGTGTGCACCTGCACACCGGCTCGCCGGTCAAAGAGGTCAAGGCCGACCGCCTGATCCTGGGCAACGGTGAGGAAATCCCCGCCAGCCTCAAGGTCTGGGCAGCCGGCATTCGCGCCCCGGCCTTTCTCGCCGGCCTGGGCATGCCTACCAACCGCATCAACCAGCTCGAAGTTGACCGCACCCTTAAGGTCAAAGGCGAAGACCGCATCTACGCCTTTGGCGACTGCGCCGCCTGCCCGACCGATGAGCCCGGCAAGTTTGTCCCGCCGCGCGCGCAGGCTGCGCACCAGCAGGCCAGCCTGCTGGCCAAGAACCTGCGCAACCTGCTCGAAGACAAACCGCAGAAAGAGTACAGCTACCGTGACTACGGCTCGCTGATCTCGCTGTCGAGCTTCAGCGCCGTGGGCAACCTGATGGGCAACCTGACCGGCAGCGTCATGCTGGAGGGGCGTCTGGCACGCATGTTCTACATCTCGCTCTACCGCATGCACCAGATGGCTCTGTACGGCGTTCCACGCACGCTGATGCTGATGCTGAGCGATCAATTCGGCCGACCGACCGAACCACGCCTGAAGCTGCACTGAGCGCCTCTGACGCCACAGACAAACCCCGCCGAGAGCGGGGTTTTGTTTTGGTGCGAACTGCGGAGCGACACACTCCTCGCGCCTGCCTGATCAACCGCTACCCTGAGAGGAGCAGCGGTTAAACGTTCTCAGCATCGCGCTGTTACCGAATCAGCCTTTCGCCTTTTACGGCGAGCCAAGGGGGGCTGCTTGCCCAGCCCCC
>CEVI01070760.1_pt1 | contig 42133 bp, 38 predicted proteins | sample 531471 | NCBI WGS metagenome assembly CEVI01 (sample SAMEA2623513, study PRJEB7988) | marine metagenome | isolation source: saline water (ENVO:00002010), including
GACCAAACCGGTTCCGGAGAGGGTTACTGGCTAATGAAAAAACAACTGATTGCCCTGATGTTTGCGCTGGTACCGGCACTGGCCTCGGCCGCCGGTGGCAGCGGCTACCACCTGGATGAAGCCAACGTCGATCTGACCGACAAGGCTGCCCTGCAGGATGGCGCGCGTACCTTCGTCAACTACTGCATGGGTTGCCACTCGGCTCAGTACCAGCGCTATGAGCGTGTGGCTAATGACCTGGGTATTCCCGAGCAGCTGATGCTGGACAACCTGGTCTTCACTGAGGGCACCCTGATCGGTGACCACATGAAGAACGGCATGCGCGGTGAAGATGCCAAGACCTGGTTTGGTGCGGCGCCGCCGGACCTGACCCTGGTCGCTCGCGTGCGTGGTACCGACTGGTTGTACACCTATCTGCGTACCTTCTATGAAGATCCGTCTCGCCCGCTGGGCGCCAACAACAAGGTATTCCCCAACGTGGGTATGCCGAACGTGCTGGCCGAGCTGCAGGGGCGCCAGGTGATTGGCTGTAAGGCCATGCCGGTGAAGGATGAGAGCGGCAACATCATGCGCGACACCCTGAGCGGCGAGATCGTCAAGGACGAGCAGTGCGATGTGCTGACCGTGGTCCCGGATACCGGTACCCAGACCGAGGAAGAGTTTGATACCACCGTGCGTAACCTGGTGAGCTTCCTGGCCTACTCGGCTGACCCGATCAAGCTGGAGCGTCATCGTATCGGTGTCTACGTGCTGCTGTACCTGGCCTTCCTGTTTGTGTTCGCCTACCTGCTCAAGCGTGAATACTGGCGTGATGTCCATTGATCGCCTGTATGCCTGAGTGATCACTGCGCGCCCCTTGCGGGCGCGCAGTCGTTTCTGGGGTATAATGGCCGTTCGTGTGCGCGGGCCTGCCCGCGCTTGTTTATTTAGGGTGCCATGCAGGGCGCCTGCCGCAGTCCTTTAAAGGATGAGGGTTGAAATATGGGCGTTACCGCCAACAAGCGTTCCTCCATGGCGTTTTTCTCTGACCCGCTTGACCACTACTGCCATCGGGTCCGGATCGTACTGGCGGAGAAGGGGGTCACTGTCGACGTGGTCGACGTAGAACCCGGTGATTACCCCCAGGAACTGGCTGAAAACAATCCCTATAACAGTGTGCCGACACTGCTTGATCGTGATCTGGTGCTCTACGAGCCCAACATCATGATGGAATACCTGGATGAGCGTTTCCCGCATCCGCCGTTGCTGCCGGTCTACCCGGTGGCGCGGGCCAACAGCCGCCTGCTGATGTACCGCGTGCAGCGTGACTGGTGCCGTCTCGTCGATATCATTGTCGACCCCAAGAGCGCCAGCGCCGAGGTGACGCGGGCTCGCAAGGAGCTGCGCGAAAGCCTGACCGGCGTTGCGCCGGTGTTCGCTGAAATGCCGTTTTTCATGAGCGATGAGTTCAGTCTGGTGGACTGCTGTATCGCACCCATCTTGTGGCGTCTGCCGCAGCTCGGTGTCGAGTTGCCCAAGCAGGCCAAGCCATTGCAGGACTATATGGAGCGGATATTCCAGCGCGAAGGCTTTATCGCCAGCCTCTCGCCGGCTGAGCGGGACATGCAATAGTCAATCTGAACCTTTGAGGAGACAGGCATGACCGAGATGAACTCTAGCCGGCCCTATCTGGTGCGCGCGCTGTACGAGTGGATCCTGGACAACCAGTGCACGCCGTACCTGCTGGTTAACGCCGAGTATCCGGATACCGCCGTACCGGCGGGTTTTGTAGAAGACGGGCAAATCGTGCTCAATCTGTCGCCCAGTGCGGTGCGTCAGCTGGATATGGATAACGACCGTATCTGTTTTGATGGCCGCTTTGGTGGCGTTGCCCAGCAGGTCTGGATTCCGGCTGGTGCGGTAATGGCGATTTACGCGCGCGAGAATGGACAAGGTATGGTCTTTGAGCTGGAGCCCAGCTCGCCGCCGCCGGACGACGGCCCGGGTGAAGACGATACCGCCCCGAGCAGGCCTGAACCCGGCCGGCCGGCGCTGAAAGTGGTGAAGTGATTTCTGCTCGCCAACAGTACCAACAAAAAGCCCCGCAAATGCGGGGCTTTTTGTTGCGGCTGGGGTGCGTATTGTCAGTCGAGGTATTCGAACAGCTTGACGATACGTTGTACCCCGCCGATCTGCTGCGCTTGCTGCACGGCAAGGTCGGCTTCATGGTGGGTAACCAGGCCCATCAGGTAGACCACGCCGGCCTCGGTGACCACCTTGATGCGGCTGCCGGGAATGGTGCCATCGGTGAGCAGGCGGGTTTTCAGGTTGGCGGTAATCAGGCCGTCCTGGTTGCGTGCGAGCAGCGACAGGCGAGGGCCGGCGGTCAATTCGTTGTGTACCACCTTGACGCGCTGTACCTGCTTGGCTGCCTCGCCTGCGCGGGCGATCAGGTCGCCACGGGGTACCTGTCCGGCAAGCAGTACGACGCCGTTGTAGCTGGTGGCAACAATGCGCCCTTCAGACTCGATGGCGGTATCGGCCTTGTTGACGTTGACCGCTACCTTGGTTTCGATCAGCTGGTCGTCGATGGTGCTGCCGAAGGTGCGGGTGCCGTGGTTGTCTTCAATCGGTGTGTCACGCGTGGCGGTCAGTACGCTGCTGCAACTGGCGAGCAACAGCGACAGGGCAATAATGGACGCTCTGATCATTCTTCACTCCCGAACAGCTGGCGGTCGATCAGATCGCACAGGCAGTGGATGGCCAGCAGGTGGACTTCCTGGATGCGCGCGGTGGATCGCGCCGGTACGCGGATTTCGACATCTTCCGGCAGCAGCAGCGACGCCATAGCGCCGCCGTCACGCCCGGTCAGGGCGACTACCTGCATTTCGCGGTCGTGCGCCGCCTGGATGGCCTGCATCACGTTGCCGGAGTTGCCGCTGGTCGAGATGGCCAGCAGCACGTCACCAGGTTGGCCCAGCGCGCGAATCTGCTTGGAGAATACTTCCTGGTAGCTGTAGTCGTTGGCAATCGAGGTGATGGTGGAGCTGTCGGTGGTCAGGGCGATAGCCGGCAGGCTTGGGCGCTCGCGTTCAAAGCGGTTGAGCAACTCGGAGGAGAAGTGCTGGGCGTCGCCGGCAGAGCCGCCGTTGCCGCAGCTGAGAATCTTGCCTTCGCTGAGCAGGGCGTTGACCATGAGCTGGCTGGCCTGCTCGATGCTGGGGCAGAGCACCTCCATTGCGCGGGTTTTGGTTTCGATGCTGTCGGTGAACAGCTGTCTGATGCGGTGTTGCATATCCATAGGGAAACTCGCTAGCAAGTGAAAGCTTCTCGGATCCAGGTGTAGGAAGAGGGATCCGCGGGGTTGCCTTCGGCGGCAATGACGTCAAAGCGACACGGGCGGTTGGCCAGGCGGGGGTGGGTCAGCAGAAAGTGTTCGGCGGCGCGGATGACGCGCTGTTGCTTGCTGCGCCCGACGCTCTCTGCTGCACTGCCCCAGCGGCTTTGCTGCCGGTAGCGCACTTCGACAAATACTACTGTATCGCCGTCACGCATGACCAGATCAAGCTCGCCCTGACGACAGCGGTGATTGCGCGCCAGACAGCTTAGACCGGCCTGGCGCATGATTTGTTCAGCCATGCGCTCAGCCTGATTACCGGTTTTTTGCCTGCTGGTCAGGCGCAGCATCAGAGGGCGTTGGCGCTGCTGTCCGGGGCTGGCTCCAATACGCCGTTCTGGATTTCACCCCAGGACAGTTGGCGTTGGATGCGGCCACCCTGATCCAGCGAGAGGGTGCCGGTGGCGCCTTCTATGCGAGTATCCGGGTATTGGCGCATTTGTGGCAGGCGCGCAAACACGCGCTGGGTGTCCACGCCCATGGCGTACAGGCGCCCCAGGGCACCACTGGCCTGCGGCCAGTTGCCTGTGACGGCGCCATACAGCGGGTCGTTGTGATCGAGCAGCCAGGGGATCTCGGCAATCAGCAGGCCCTCCAGGTCGGCGTTCTGCAGTCCGCTGGGGTCAATCTGGTAAGAGTGAGAGGTTGCATAGACCGGCAGGTCGGCGGCGTACTGGAAGGCTAGCGTCGGCTTGATCTGGCGTGCCTGCAGCGGCGTTGCGGCCAGAAACAGGGCATCTAGATCCTGGCGCGGCGTCGGCTGGGTCATGACGTTGCCGAGAATGCCCTTGACGCGGTTGGCGCGTCGCTCGCTCTGCTGAATCTTCAGCAGCTCGCCCATCTGGTTGGCAACGGCGGCAGGCTGGTCGACCAGCTCCTGGCCAATGATGCTGCCACCCATGCCTTCCCACTCGGCAATGAAGGCGCGGTTGGCGCGTTGGCTCCAGTCATCGTGGGTGCTTAGCGTGGCAACGCGGCGGTGGCCGTCGCTCCAGGCGCGCTGGGCGGCGGAGCGGGCTTCATCCTCCGGTGCCAGGCCGAATTGGTAAAAGGTGCTGCCGGCGGCCGGTTGCTCGGCGTAGTTCAGTGCCAGCGTGGGCAGGGGCAGGTTTGAGGCACTTGCCAGCTGGGCTACCTTGTCTTTTTCCAGCGGCCCAATCATCCACTGAACGCCTTCGCTCTGTGCCTGGTTGAGCGCATCAACCACTTGCGCGTACTGGGTGCTGTCGTACAGGGTGACCTGAGGCTGTTCCAGGCCTTCGCTCTGGGCCTGGTATTGGGCGGCCAGGAAACCGTCACGCAGCGCCTGAGCGGCACCGGCCAGTGGGCCGTTGAACGGCAGCAGCAGGCCGATGTGTGTCGGGCGGCTGGCGTGCAGGGATTCGATCTGTTGTACCGGCTGCGGCAGTTGGGCGGCGGCGGGGTGGTTGGGGTGTTCTTCCTTCCAGGTTTGCAGCGCACGAATCTGCAGGTCGAGATTGCGCTCGGTGCGGGTGATCAGTGCCAGCTCCAGCCAGCCTGCATAGTCGCCGCTGGCGTTCTTGCTGGCTTGTTGCAGTGCAGCCGTATCTGCTGCGCTCAGACTTTCCCAGATGGCCTGGCGGTTGCTGGCCTGGCGGCCGGCCGGGAGCAGGCCGTCGATATACACGCGCTCCTGAGCGGCTTCGATGGGCTGGTTGTTGGCTTCCAGGATGTCGGCGCGCAGTTGCTGGATGCGCAGCTGTTCTTCAACGGGGCGTAAATCCAGCTGCTGCAGTGAGCTGTGCTGAATCGCGCGCAGTGCGCGCGGATTCTCGCCCAGGGCCAGTGCGCTGGTCGCTTGCAATTCGCTGAACCGAATTTGCTGGTCGGTCGGCAGGTCGCTTTGCGGGACACGCTGCAGGATCTTCTGGGTTTGCTCGGGGTTGCCGGCATTGAGCGCTGTCTGGGCTGCGTGCAGGCGCAGCAGGTTTGCCTCGGCGCCCTCGCGGCGGTCAGCGTCCTTGAGGATTTCATCGACCGAGGCCTGTGGTGTGCGCGGCAGGTCGTCGAGGCTCTGAGGCGTGGAGGCGCAGCCCGCCAGTAGCGCAGACAGGGTCAGGGCGAGGGCGGACAGGCGAAGCGTGCGAGGCATGCGGAGGGTATCCTTACGTGCGGGCAAAGCAGACGGTTGGTTGGCGCTATTGTAGCCGTCGCGTTGGCCAATCTCCAAGGCGGGCGGCGACTGTCTGGCCCCTGCTGTACAATGCGTCACAAATCAGCTTCAGGAATCGCCATGACCATCGCTGCCGGCACCTTGTTTGTGGTTGCCACGCCCATCGGTAATCTGCAGGACCTGACACCCCGCGCGCTGCAGGTGTTGCGGGATGTCAGTCTGATCGCTGCGGAGGATACCCGCCACAGTGCGCGTCTCATGCAGCACTTTGGCATCGCCACTCCCATGACCGCCTGTCATGACCACAACGAACGAGACAAGGGGCAACGGCTGGTCGAGCGGATGCTGGCCGGTGATGACATCGCCCTGATCTCCGACGCCGGTACGCCGTTGATTTCCGATCCGGGCTTTCATCTGGTGCGTCAGGCCCGCGAAGCCGGAATAAAGGTGTCGCCGGTGCCGGGCGCCTGCGCCTTGATTGCTGCGCTGAGCGCTGCCGGTATGCCGTCTGACCGGTTTGCCTTCGAGGGCTTTCTGCCGGCCAAGGCGCACGGTCGACAGCAACGCCTGCAGGCCTTGCTTGAAGAACCGCGTACCTGGCTGGTGTACGAGGCGCCGCACCGGCTGCTCGATTGCCTGCGGGACATGCAGCAGGTGCTGGGCGCGCAGCGGCGAGTGCTGCTGGCCCGCGAGCTGACCAAGACCTTTGAAACCCTGCATGCGGCGCCGCTGGATGAGCTGGTTGCCTGGGTGGCCGCAGATGCCGACCAGCAGCGCGGCGAGTGCGTCCTGGTGGTCGAGGGTGCGCCGGAGCCGGAGGCTGACGAGGTGAGCGCCCAGGCTCTGCATGTGCTGGACTTGCTGTTGGCCGAGCTGCCGGTCAAGCGAGCGGCCAGGCTGGCTGCGGAGATCACCGGGGTGCGCAAAAATCTGCTTTATCAGGTAGCGCTCGAGCGCGGTGATGGCACGGCGCGTTGACGGGCGCTGCGCCTGCCGCTACTCTTGCCGCCGAGAGTTGGCCGGGCAGTCGCTGTGGTGGTGCGCAAGCATTGCTATGGAGGAAAGTCCGGGCTCCACAGGGTAGAGTGCCAGGTAACGCCTGGGAGGCGCGAGCCTACGGAAAGTGCAGCAGAAAGCAAACCGCCTAAGCGCGTAAGCGCCGGTAAGGGTGAAAAGGTGCGGTAAGAGCGCACCGCGCAGCTGGTAACAGTCTGTGGCGTGGTAAACCCCACTCGGAGCAAGACCAAATAGGAATCCGTTGGTGTGGCCCGCACTGGATTCGGGTAGGTTGCTAGAGGTTGTCAGTGATGGCGATCCCAGAGGAATGACTGTCCTCGACAGAACCCGGCTTACAGGCCAACTCTTAATTTCTTTCCTATGTGACATCCTTCGCTTTTAGAGCAAAAAAGTCTTACTCCTCACAATTCACTTTAAGTTGTGGGGCGATCTTTTTGCTTTGGCTGTTTTTTGTCCTTCCTTATATACCCTCTTTGCATCCCCATTCCCGGTAAATAGCGCTAAACCACTGCTACGCAAGGGTTTTTTCCTCTGTGCGGCTATTGACGCTGTATGGGCGCATTTCTATAGTGTCGCAAAGTGGTGTTAAGTGGGTCGAAGTGGGAAATTTTGGCGCTTTCGACCACCAACCAAGGAAAAAGGACTGCAGCGTGTTTCGCGGAGCCAATGCCATCAATCTCGACGCCAAAGGGCGACTCGCGGTGCCAGCGCGCTACCGCGACCGCCTGTTGGAGTCGTGTGGCGGACAGTTGGTCGCGACTATCGCGCTGGAAGAGCGCTGCCTTTGGATCTACCCGCTGCATGAATGGGAAGTGGTCGAAGAGCAACTGCGCAAGGCGCCGAACATGAATCCTGCGGTCAAGCGCCTGCAGCGCCTGTTGATTGGTAACGCCAACGATCTGGAGCTGGACAGCAACGGCCGCTTTGTTATTCCGCCGCTGCTGCGCGAACACGCCGGGCTGGATAAGAAAGTCATGCTGGTCGGGCAAATCAATAAATTCGAGCTCTGGAGTGAAGAAGCCTGGACGGCTACCACCAGTGCCTATCTGGACGAATCGCAGGAACCCGGCGAACTGCCGGAACAACTGCATTCGCTGAGTCTATGAGCGCCGCAACCGGCTATTCACATATCAGCGTACTGCTGAACGAGGCGCTTGAGGGTCTGGCCATTCAGGCTGACGGCCTTTATATCGACGGTACTTTCGGGCGCGGCGGGCACAGCCGCGCGCTGCTTGCGCAGCTCGGGCCGGAGGGCAGGTTGATCGCCTTCGATAAAGATCCGGAGGCCATCCGGGTTGGCGACCAGCTAGCGGCCGAAGACGGCCGCTTTGTCGTTGTACAGCGCTCCTTTGCCGAGATGGCTGAAGAATTGCGCGCGCGCGGTCTGGCCGGGCAGGTACAGGGCGTTCTGCTGGATCTGGGCGTGTCCTCGCCGCAGCTGGATGACCCCACTCGCGGCTTCAGCTTTCTCAATGACGGCCCGCTGGACATGCGCATGAACCCTTCCGCGGGGCAGAGCGCAGCCGACTGGATCAACAGCGCCAGCGAGGCGGATATTGCGACTGTGCTCAAGGAGTACGGCGAAGAGCGTTTTGCCAAGCGCATGGCGCGCGCCGTAGTAACCCGCCGCGCCGAGCAGCCGTTTACCCGCACTGCTGACCTCGCCGCCGTCATTAAGGAAGCCAACCCCGCCTGGGAGAAGGGCAAGCACCCGGCTACCCGTGCTTTTCAGGGCATTCGCATCTTTATCAATCGTGAGCTGGACGATCTGGCTGACGGCCTGCGTGCGGCACTGGATGTGCTGGCGCCCGGCGGGCGGATGGCGGTGATCAGCTTTCATTCGCTGGAAGATCGCATGGTCAAGCAGTACATGCGCCGTGAGGCCAAGGGTGCGCCCATGCCGCGCGACCTGCCTATCCGCGATATCGATATCCCGGTGTCTATCAACCTGGTGGGCAAGGCGATCAAGCCGAGCGCCGCCGAGGTGGACGCCAACCCCCGTGCTCGCAGCGCCGTGCTGCGCGTAGCGGAGAAGCGCTAATGACCGCCCCGGCGCCCCAATCCCGTCGCTCAGGCCTGCCTGCCGGCAGCGGCTGGCTGCTGCTGGTCGCGGTGCTGGTGATTGTCAGTGCGCTGGCGGTTGCGTTCAGCGCGCACTGGAGCCGTCAGTTGCTGAACGAGCTGGCCGGTGAAATGGACGTGCGTGAAAAAGCGCAGGCCGAATGGGGGCGCCTGGTGCTGGAGCAGAGCACCTGGACGGCCTACAGCCGTATCGAACGCATTGCCACCGAGCAGCTCGGCATGAAAGTGCCCGAGCCCAGCGACGTGATTCTGGTGCAGCCATGAAAAAGTTCGCACTCAAGCCCAATGGCAGTCTCTACCCCTGGCGTTTCCGCCTGGTGGTGGGCGTGCTCGGCTTGTGCTGCGTGGCCGTGGGCTGGCGGATTGCCGAGCTGCACGTGCTGGACGAGGGCTTCCTGAAAAGCCAGGGCGACAAACGTAGCGTGCGCCATGTGCCGATCCCGGCCCATCGTGGCCAAATTACCGACCGCAACGGCGAGCCGCTGGCGGTCAGCACCCCTGTACTTACTATTTGGGCCAACCCCTCGCAACTGATCGATCAGCAGTCGCATTGGCCGGCGCTTGCCGCTGCGCTGGGCACTGACCTGTCTACCTTCAGCGAACGCCTCAAGGCAAACGCCGACAAGGAGTTCATCTACCTGCGTCGCCGCATGACGCCAGCGGATGGCGAGGCGGTGATGGCGCTGGATGTACACGGCGTTTACAGCATCGAAGAGTACCGCCGCTTCTATCCGGCTGGTGAGGTGGCTGCCCATCTGGTCGGCTTTACCAACGTCGATGAGCAAGGACAGGAAGGGCTCGAGCTGGCCTATGACCAATGGCTGCAGGGCGTGCCCGGCCGCCGCCAGGTCCTGCAGGATCGCCGTGGCCGCTTGATCAAGGATGTGCAGGTGGTCGCCAACGCACGCCCTGGCAATGATCTGCGCCTGTCCATCGACCTGCGTCTGCAATACCTGGCCCACCGCGAACTGCGCGAGGGCATGCAGGAGTTTGGCGCCAAGGCAGGTTCGGTGGTGATTCTGGATGTGAAGACGGGCGAGGTGCTGGCCATGGTCAACCACCCGTCCTACAACCCGAACAACCGCTCCAACCTGCAGCCAAGCATGATGCGTAACCGCGCCATGATCGATGTGTTCGAGCCCGGCTCGACCATGAAACCGATTTCCATGACGGCGGCGCTGGCCACCGGACGCTGGAAGCCGAGCGATCAGGTAAATGTGTACCCTGGCACCCTGCGTATCGGTCAGTACACCATTCGCGACGTGTCGCGTGCGCCCGGCGGCGTGCTGGATCTGGGCGGCATTCTGCTCAAGTCCAGTAACGTCGGCATGAGCAAGGTGGCGTTGGATATCGGTGGCGAAGCCGTGCACGACGCCATGCAGGCGGTCGGTTTGGGCGAGTACACCGGTGTCGGCTTCCCGGGTGAAGGTGTCGGCAAGCTGCCAACCTACCGTACCTGGCGCTCCGCTGAGACTGCCGCGCTGTCCTACGGCTACGGCTTGTCGGTTACTGCGGTGCAGCTGGCGCAAGCCTACGCGATTCTGGCCAACGACGGCCGCAAGGTGCCGATGTCGCTGCTGCAGGTAGATGAGCAGCCTGCGGGGGAACAGGTGTTGCCCGAAGAGGCGACGCGCATGGTGCAGACCATGCTGCAGAATGTGATCGAGGCCGACGGCGGCACCTACCGGGCACGTGTGCCCGGTTACCACGTGTCCGGCAAGAGCGGCACCGCGCGTAAGGCCAGTACCTCTGAAAAGGGCTACCGCGAAGATTCCTATCGCTCACTGTTTGCCGGCTTCGGGCCGAGCACCGATCCGCGCATTGCCATCGCTGTGGTAATCGATGAGCCAAGCGAAGGCGGCTATTACGGTGGCCTGGTTGCGGCGCCGGTGTTTGGCGGCCTGATGTCCAACGTACTGCGTTTGATGAACATCGCGCCGGACAACCTGGCCGGCCTGCAGCAGGTAGAGTTGCCCGCGCCGCCTGCGGAAGGGGGGCGTGGATGAAACTGTCTCAGTTGTTCCCTGACCTGACCCAGGCCGATACCGAAATTCAGGGCCTGGCCCTGGACAGCCGCCGCGTAAAGGCCGGTGATCTGTTTCTGGCCTGTGCCGGCCGCCAGCACGACGGCCGCCGCCACATCGAGCAAGCGGTTGCTGCGGGCGCGGTTGCGGTTGCCTTTGAGCCGGAGGGTTTCAGCGCCCCGGCGCTGGCTGTGCCCATGCTTGCGGTCAGCGGGCTGCACCAGCAGCTGTCGGCGTTGGCCGACCGCTTTTACGGCCAGCCCAGTGCTGCGCTGCAGGTGGTGGGCATTACCGGCACCAACGGCAAAACCAGTGTCAGCCAGATGCTGGCCCAGGCGCTGAACCAGTTGGGTTCGCGCTGTGGCGTGATCGGTACCCTGGGCAGCGGTTTCCCCGATGCACTGGTAGATCATGGCATGACCACCCCCGATGCCCTCGCCGTGCAGCGCCAGTTGGCCAGCCTGCAGGCAGAGGGTGCGCGTCAGGTCGCCATGGAGGTGTCGTCCCACGCGCTGGATCAGCAGCGGGTCGCGGCCGTGCGCTTTGCGGTCGGCGTGTTCACCAACCTGAGCCGCGACCATCTGGATTACCACGGCAGCATGCAGGCCTACGGTGAAGCCAAGGCCGAGCTGTTCAAACGCCCGCTCAGTGCGGCGGTGATCAACCTGGATGACCGCTTTGGCCGCGAGCTGGCCGCCAGCTGCGCCTGCCCGATCATTGGCTTCAGCCTGCAGGACAGCAGCGCTGCTTTGTATTGCGCCGACGTGCAGTCCGACAGCCTGGGCCTGAGTGCCCGCCTGTTCATTCAGGGTAAAGAATTCAACCTGCGCAGCCCGCTGCTCGGTCGCTTCAACCTCAGCAACCTGCTCGCCGTGCTCGGCAGTCTGCTGGCGCTTGGGGTGGATGCTGACGCTGCGTTGGCGCAGGTGGCGTCACTGCTGCCGCCGGCAGGGCGCATGCAGCGCCTGGGTGGCGGCGCGCTGCCGCTGGTGGTGGTGGATTACGCGCACACACCGGATGCGCTGGAAAAAACACTGGTCGCCCTGCACGAGCACGCGGCCGGTCGTGTTATCTGCGTGTTTGGTTGCGGTGGCGACCGCGACAACGGCAAGCGGCCGCTGATGGCGCGCATTGCCGAGCAGCACGCAGCGAAAGTTGTGGTGACCGACGACAACCCCCGTACCGAGGCGTCGGCACAGATCATTGAACAAGTTTGTCAGGGCGCGGAACACCCGCAGGCGTTGACCGTCATACCCAACCGTGCGCAAGCAATCGCGCAGACGATTGCAGCGGCACAGACCGGCGATGTCATTCTGCTCGCCGGCAAGGGTCACGAGAATTACCAGGAGATCGACGGCGTGCGTCACCCCTTCAGCGATATTGAACAAGCCGGTCAGGCTCTGCAGCAGTGGGAGGCCAGCCATGCTTGAAGCGCTGCGCCTGAGCGACCTGCTGAAACCCCTGATGGCGACCCTTAACGGGGTCGATACTCATTTTGACAGCGTCAGCATTGATGCCCGTACCGTCGAGCGCGGCGGTCTGTTTGTTGCCTTGGCTGGCAGCCGCAGCAACGGTCATGACTTTGTTGCCCAGGCCCGTGAAAACGGCGCAGCTGCGGCGATGGTCGAGTACCTGGTGGACGATCCGCTGCCGCAGTTGCTGGTGCATGACTGCCAGTTGGCGCTGGGTAACCTGGCCGTTCTGGTACGTAAGCAGTTCACCGGCACGGTAATCGGTATTACCGGCTCCAGCGGCAAAACCACCGTCAAGGAAATGCTGGCCGCCATTCTGCGCGAATGCGGGCCGGTACTCGCCACGCGCGGCAATCTGAACAACGAACTGGGTGTGCCGCTGACGCTGCTGCAACTGACCAGCGAGCACCGCTTTGCCGTGATTGAGATGGGCGCCGCTCAGGTGGGCGACATCAATTACAGCATGGGCCTGGTCAAGCCGCAGATCAGCGTGCTGACCAACGCCGAGATGGCGCACGTTGGCCGCTTTGGCAGCCCAGAGAGCATTGCCAAGGCCAAAGGCGAAATCGTTTCTGCGCTGCCGGCCGGTGGTCACGCGCTGCTGAACCTGGATAGCCCCTGGTTCGAGCAGTGGTATCAGTTGCTCGGCAGCCGACGCACCGCCAGCTCTTTCAGTCTGAAGAATCCTACCGCGCAGCTGCGCGCCGAGGCGCTTGAGCTGGATGAGCAGGGACGCCCGCACTTCAACCTGATCACGCCGGCAGGTGGCGTGTCCGTGCAGCTGCAGCTGCGTGGCATGCACAACGTTGCCAACGCGCTGGCCGCTGCTGGGGCCGCCTTGCAGGCTGGTGCCGACTTGAGCGCCATTGCCGCAGGCCTGGCTGCACTGGCACCCGTTGATGGTCGTGGTAACTGGACGGTTGGCCTGGGCGGCGCGCAGATCATCGACGACGCCTACAACGCCAACCCTGCCTCGGTCATCGCCGCCATCGACCTGCTGGCCAGCCTGGACGGGCGCCGCGTGCTTGCGCTGGGTGACATGGGCGAGCTGGGCGAGTGGGCTGAGCAAAGCCACCGTGAGGCTGGTGAGCACGCTCGCAAGGTCGGCCTGGATGCCCTTTATGCCACCGGCCGGCTGTCTGCCCTGGCCGTTGACGCTTTTGGCGAGCAGGGTTGCCTGTTCGATAGCCGCGAGGCGCTGGTTGCCGCGCTGGCTCCCACTCTGGATGCCAACACCCGTGTGTTGGTGAAAGGCTCGCGCAGTGCGGGCATGGATACTGTCGTCGCCGGCCTTCTGGCCCCGGCTGATGCGCACAACAACGACAACGGGGCCAGCTGACATGTTGCTTTTCCTTGCCGAGTTTCTCCAGCAGTACTACTCCGGCTTTTCGGTATTCCAGTACCTGACCCTGCGCGGAATTCTGGGTGTGCTGACCGCGCTGGCCATCGCGCTGTGTCTGGGGCCTTGGATGATTCGTACCCTGCAGGTGCGTCAGATTGGCCAGTCGGTGCGTACCGACGGCCCGCAGTCGCACCTGTCCAAAAAGGGCACGCCCACCATGGGCGGCGCGCTGATTCTGGTCGCTATCGGCATCGCCACTCTGCTGTGGGCTGACCTGCGCAACCTGTATGTCTGGGTCGTACTGGGCGTGACCATCAGCTTTGGTGCAGTGGGCTGGGTTGATGATTACCGCAAGGTGATCGAGAAAAACTCCCGTGGCCTGCCGTCGCGCTGGAAGTATTTCTGGCAGTCCGTTTTTGGTCTGGCTGCGGCAATCATCCTTTATATGGCGGCAAAGACGCCGGTCGAGACCACGCTGATCGTGCCGTTCTTCAAGCAGGTCGAGTTCCAGCTGGGCGTGCTCTTTGTCGTGCTGACCTACTTTGTCATCGTCGGCTCCAGCAACGCGGTCAACCTGACTGACGGGCTGGATGGCTTGGCCATTCTGCCGACCGTGATGGTTGGCGGCGCGCTGGGCATCTTTGCCTACCTGTCCGGTAACGCCAAGTTTGCGGAATACCTGCTGATCCCCTATGTGCCGGGCGCGGGCGAGCTGATCATCTTCTGCGGCGCGCTGCTCGGCGCCGGTCTTGGCTTTCTCTGGTTCAACACCTATCCCGCCCAGGTCTTCATGGGCGACGTGGGCGCGCTGGCACTCGGCGCGGCGCTGGGTGTGATTGCCGTGATCGTGCGACAGGAAATTGTGCTGTTCATCATGGGCGGCATTTTCGTGGTGGAAACGCTGTCGGTCATCGTGCAGGTGGCGTCGTTCAAGCTGACCGGGCGCCGGGTGTTCCGCATGGCGCCGATCCATCACCACTTTGAACTCAAAGGCTGGCCGGAGCCGCGCGTGATTGTGCGCTTCTGGATCATCACCGTCGTACTGGTGCTGATCGGTCTGGCCACATTGAAGCTGCGTTGAGGAGCAGGGCGTGTCACTGATTACCACGGACAAGCAACGGATCATCGTCGGGCTCGGCAGTAGCGGGCTCTCGGTCGCCCGTTATCTGGTGGGCCAGGGCCTGTCCTTTGCCGTGGCCGACACCCGTGAAAACCCGCCCGGGCTGGAAAAGCTGAAGCGTTTTGCTCCCATGGCTGATCTGTACCTCGGCGAGCTGGATGAGGCGCTGCTGTGCGCTGCCGACGAGCTGATTGTCAGCCCTGGCGTGGCGCTGGCAACGCCTGCACTGCAGGCCGCCGCCAAGGCTGGCGTCAGCATCGTGGGTGATATCGAACTCTTTGCCCGCGTGGCCAAAGCGCCGATCGTGGCGATCACCGGTTCCAACGCCAAGAGCACCGTGACCACGCTGGTCGGCGAGATGGCCGCTGCAGCCGGCGTCAAGGTGGCGGTGGGCGGCAATCTGGGCACGCCTGCGCTGGATCTTTTGGATGAGCAGCCGGAGCTGTACGTGCTGGAGCTGTCAAGCTTTCAGTTGGAGACCACGGCTAACCTCAATGCCATGGTCGCCACCGTGCTGAATATCAGTGAAGACCACATGGATCGCTACAGCACGCTGGCGACCTATCACCTGGCCAAGCACCGCATCTTCCGCGGCGCGCAGCAGGTTGTGGTGAACCGCGATGACGCGCTGTCGCGTCCGCTGGTGGCAGACGATCTGCCGCGACTGACCTTTGGTCTGTCGCGTCCTGACTTCAAGGGTTTTGGCTTGATCGAGCAGGACGGCGAAAGCTGGCTGGCTTATGAATTCAAGGCGCTGATGCCGACCCGCGAGCTGAAAATGCGCGGCGCGCACAATCAGTCCAATGCGCTGGCGGCGTTGGCGCTCGGGCAGGCGGCTGGTCTGCCGATGGCTGCTATGCTCGATACGCTGCGCAGCTTCACCGGCCTGCCGCACCGCTGCCAGTGGGTCGGCAGCCACAACGACGTGGCGTACTTCGACGATTCCAAGGCAACCAACGTGGGCGCTGCGCTGGCGGCGATCAACGGCTTTGCTGCGGACATGGACGGCAAGCTGGTGCTGATTGCCGGTGGCGATGGCAAGGGCGCTGACTTTGCGCCGTTGCAGGCTCCGGTTGCTGCGCACTGCCGTGCGGTGGTGCTGCTTGGCCGTGACGCTGACCGGTTGAGCGCCGCGCTGGGCGATGCGGTGGTGCAACGCCGCGTCAGCTCCATCGAAGACGCCGTCACCGTCGCCGCTGAACTGGCAGAGGCTGGCGATCTGGTGCTGCTGTCGCCCGCCTGCGCCAGCCTGGACATGTTCCGCAACTTTGAAGAACGGGGCCGGCTGTTTGCCGACGCGGTCGGGAGGCTGGGCGCATGAACCTGTCTCTGAACCTGCGTGAGGCCGCTGCACCGCTGTTTGGCGCGCGCCGCTTCGATATGGACCTGCCGCTGCTGGTGGGTGCCTTTGGTCTGCTGGCGCTCGGGTTGGTGATGGTCACTTCCGCGTCGATGGAAGTCGCAGCCGGCCGCCTTGGCAGCCCGCTGTACTACATGAACCGTCAGATCGTTTATCTGCTGGTTGGCCTGGGCGCGCTGGCGGTGACCTTGTCGGTGCCGGTAGCTGTGTGGGAGCGCTTCCGCTTCCTGCTTTTGTTCCTCGGCTTTGCCCTGCTGGTGGCGGTACTCATCCCTGGCATTGGGCGTGAGGTGAACGGTAGCTGGCGCTGGATTGGTGTCGGCCCGATCAACATTCAGCCCTCGGAATTGGCCAAGCTTTTTGCCGTGGTCTTTCTGGCCGGCTACCTGGTGCATCGCCAGGATGAGGTCAAAGAGGCCTGGTTCGGCTTTATCAAACCCTTCATGGTGCTCGGGCCCATGGCCTGTCTGCTGATTGTCGAGCCTGACTTTGGTGCCACTGTGGTGCTGCTGGGCGCGGCCACCGGCATGCTGTTCCTGGGCGGCGTCGGGCTGTTCCGCTTCCTGCTGCTGTTCGGCTCGCTTGGCGCGCTCGCTGCCCTGGCCGTCTGGGCCGAACCCTACCGTCTGCAGCGCCTGACCGGATTCCTCGACCCGTGGCAAGACCCGTACGGCACCGGTTACCAGCTGACCCAGGCGCTGATCGCCTTTGGCCGTGGCGAGTGGTTTGGCGTTGGTCTGGGTAACAGCATTCAGAAGCAATTCTATCTGCCCGAGGCGCACACCGACTTTGTGTTTGCCGTGTTGGCCGAGGAGCTGGGCATGATCGGTGCTCTGGCGGCCTTTGCCCTGCTGATCTTTGTTGCGGTACGCGGCCTGTACGTGGGCCTGGCCGCCGAGCGCGAAGGCATGCTGTTTCACGCCTATCTGGCGTACGGCCTGGCAATCATGTGGTGTGGCCAGATTCTGATTAACGTGGGGGTCAACATCGGTCTGCTGCCAACCAAGGGGCTGACGCTGCCGTTCCTCAGTTATGGCGGTAGCTCGCTGGTGGTCTGCTGCATCTGTCTCGGTCTGTTGCTGCGCATCGACTGGGAGCGCCGTCAACCGCGCCAGGAGGCCAGCAATGAGCAATAAGGTACTGGTAATGGCCGGCGGCACCGGCGGACATGTCTTCCCGGCACTGGCTTGCGCGCGTCTGCTCAAGGAGCAGGGCTATGAGGTGCATTGGCTGGGTACCCGACGCGGTATCGAAGTGGACCTGGTACCCCAGGCCGGCTTCCCGATCCATTACATCGACATTCAGGGGCTGCGCGGCAAGGGCAAGCTGGATCTGCTGAAAGCGCCGTTCCGCATCCTGCGCGCGCTGGGGCAGTCGCTGAAGCTGCTGAAACAGCTTCAGCCAATCTGCGTACTGGGCGCTGGTGGCTACGTCACCGGGCCGGGTGGCCTGGCAGCCTGGCTGCGCCGCATCCCGCTGGTGATCCACGAGCAGAACGCCGTGGTCGGCACTGCTAATCGCCTGCTGGCGCGTCTGGCCAAACGTCGCTGCGAAGGCTTTGCCGGCAGTTTTGCCGACGGCGCAGACCGCCGCAGCACCGGCAACCCGGTGCGTGAGGATATCTTTGCCACGCCAGCGCTGAGCTGGGACGGCAGCCGTCCTCTGCGCCTGCTGGTGCTGGGCGGTAGCCTGGGCGCCATGCCGCTGAACAAGCTACTGCCGGCGGCGCTGGCCAAGATTGATCCCGCGCAGCGGCCGCAGGTGGTGCACCAGTGCGGCAAGCAGCATCTGCTGCTGGCGCGCGAAGCCTATGAGCAGGCCGGTGTGCGCGCCGAAGTTGAAGCCTTTATCGCCGACATGGCTGGTGCCTACGCCTGGGCTGATCTTGTGATCTGCCGGGCCGGTGCCCTGACGGTATGCGAGCTGGCCGCCGCTGGCCGGCCTTCGCTGCTGGTGCCGCTGCCGCACGCTATTGACGATCACCAGACCGCCAACGCCCGTTACCTGGCTGACCGCGGCGCCGCTGTGCTGATGCCCCAGAAAGAGCTCGATGCCGAGCAATTGGCCAATACCCTGACGACTTACATGAATAACCCGGAGCAGCTGCAACAGATGGCCCAACGAGCCCGTGAACAAGCCACCCCCAACGCCACCGCCGACGTCGTGCGTGCCTGCCTGGAGGTTGCCCGTGAGCACTAACAAAACCACTCAGGCCACCTTCACGCTGCCGGGCATGCGGCGTATCCGCCATATCCACTTTGTTGGTATTGGTGGTGTTGGCATGTGCGGTATTGCCGAGGTGTTGCTGAACCTTGGCTACGAGGTGTCGGGCTCGGACCTCAAGCGTTCCGCCGTAACCGAACGGCTGGCGTCCTTTGGTGCGCGCATCGACATCGGTCATCGCGCCGAGAACCTGCTGGAAGCCGATGTGCTGGTGGTATCCAGCGCGATCAACCCGCAGAACCCGGAAGTCGCCGCCGCCATCGAGCGTCGCATTCCTGTGGTGCCGCGCGCCGAGATGCTGGCTGAGCTGATGCGCTACCGCCACGGTATCGCCGTTGCCGGCACCCACGGCAAGACCACCACGACCAGCCTGATTGCGTCGGTGCTGGCTGCCGACGGTATGAGCCCGACCTTTGTTATTGGCGGCAAGCTGACCGCTGCAGGCACCAACGCCCAGCTGGGTGAAAGCCGCTATCTGGTGGCCGAGGCCGATGAAAGCGACGCGTCGTTCCTGCATTTGCAGCCGATGGTGGCGATCGTTACCAACATCGATGCCGACCACATGGAGACCTACGAGGGCGACTTCAGCAAGCTCAAGCGCACCTTTGTCGAGTTTCTGCACAACCTGCCGTTCTACGGCCTGGCCGTGCTGTGCATTGATGATCCGGTCGTGCGCGAGATTCTGCCGCAGATCAACCGTCAGGTAGTGACCTACGGCCAGTCCGAAGACGCCGACATCCGTGCCGTGAACATCCACCAGCGCGGCATGCAGACCTTCTTTACCGTGCTGCGTGAAGGGCGCGAGCCGCTGGACGTATCGGTCAACATGCCGGGCGTCCACAACGTGCTCAACTCGCTGGCAACTATCGCCGTGGCCACCGACGAGGGCGTGTCTGACCGCGCGATTGTTGACGGTCTTGCCGGTTTCCAGGGCGTTGGCCGGCGCTTTCAGGTGCAGGGCAACTTCCGCTGGGGTACAGGCGAAATCATGCTGGTGGACGACTACGGTCACCACCCGCGCGAAGTGGCTGCCGTGATCAAGGCCGTGCGCGCCGGTTGGCCGGAACGCCGCCTGGTCATGCTCTATCAGCCGCACCGCTACAGCCGTACCCGCGATCTCTACGAAGATTTTGTGCAGGTGCTGGGTGAAGCAAATGCGCTGCTGCTGATGGAAGTCTATCCCGCCGGCGAAGAACCGGTGACAGGCGCAGACAGCAAGCACCTGTGCCGCAGCATTCGCCAGCGCGGCCAGCTGGATCCGATCTATGTCGAGCGTGATGCCGACGTCATGCCGCTGCTCGAAGCAGTGCTGCAACCGGGCGACATCCTGCTGACCCAGGGTGCCGGTGATATTGGCGGGTTGTCGGTGCAGTTGGCCGACGCCCTGGCAACCCATTCCCGGGAGGGTAAAGCCTGATGACCGACGTATCTGTATTCGGGCGCGTAGCGGTGCTGTTTGGCGGTAGCTCTGCCGAGCGCGCGGTGTCTCTCAAATCCGGTGCTGCCGTGCTGGCTGCACTGCAGGCCGCTGGCGTAGACGCTTACGGCATCGACGCCGGTCCGCAATTGGCCGAGCAGCTGTTGAGTGAGCGCCCGGACCGGGTGTTTATCGCGCTGCACGGGCGCGGCGGTGAGGATGGCAGCCTGCAGGGCCTGCTTGAAAGTTTGCGTATTCCCTATACCGGCAGCGGCGTCATGGCCTCGGCGATCGGTATGGACAAACTGCGTACCAAGCAGATCTGGCAAAGCCTGGGTCTGCCGACGCCGGCTTACGCCATGCTGCGCGATGGCGAGCAGTGCGCCGAGATTGTCGAGCGCCTGGGCACGCCGCTGATCATCAAGCCGCTGCACGAAGGTTCCAGCATCGGCATGGCCAAAGCTGACAGCCTGCAGCAGCTGCAGGATGCCTGGCAGGGCGCGCAGTCTTACGACAGCGAGGCGCTGGTCGAGCAGTGGATTCAGGGCGCCGAGTTTACCGTCGCGGTGCTGGACGGTCAGGCGCTGCCGCCGATCCGCCTGCGTACGCCGCACACCTTTTATGACTACGAGGCCAAGTATCAGGCCAATGACACTCAGTACCTGTGCCCGTGCGGTTTGCCGCCCGAGCAGGAAGCGCAGCTCAAGGCGCTCAGTCTGCGTGCCTTCGAGGCCGTGGGCTGCAAAGGCTGGGGCCGGGTAGACGTGATGCAGGACGAGCAGGGCAACTTTTACCTGCTGGAAGTCAACACCGTGCCGGGCATGACGGACCACAGCCTGGTGCCCATGGCGGCCAAGGCCACGGGGTTGAGTTTTGGCGATCTGGTACTGGCCATTCTGGCCGGCACCCTGAACTGATGGATAACTGAATGCAGGCTATTCGCGATACACGCAGTGCACCGCCGCCGCCCCGCCGTAAGGCAGGCAGCCGTGGCGCCGTGCGCGTGCAGCCGGCGCAGCCACGGCAAATGCCGCGCCTGCGTCTGCCGAGCGCGGGCCTGCAAGGTATCGGGCGGCGTTTGCAGCAACTGCTGTGGCCGCTGCTGCTGGTGGCCTTGGGTATGGGCCTGTACGAGCTGGGCAGCCGCCTGATGCCCTTGGCTGATCGCCCTATTGCTCTGATCAGCGTTGAGGGAGACCTGCAATACATTGATGGCGATGCGGTGCAGGGGGTGATTGAACCCTATCTGCAAGACAGCTTCCTGGGTATTGACTTGGACGGTCTGCACGCCGACCTGCAGGCCATGCCCTGGGTCGCTCAGGCGTCAGTGCGCCGGGTCTGGCCGGATCGTCTGGTTATTCAACTGGATGAGCAACTGCCGGTTGCCCGTTGGGGCGACAGCGCGCTGCTCAACAACGAGGGCAAGGCATTCATGCCGCAGAACATCGGTAGCTTCAGTGAGCTGCCGCGCCTGAGCGGGCCTGAGCGCGCCAAGCGCAAGGTCATGCGCCAGTACCAGCAGTTCAGTGGCCTGCTGCGCCCGCAGGGCATGGTGGTGAGCAGCCTGGAGTTGCGCGACCGCGGCAGCTGGTTCCTGACCACCGAGGACGGCATGCAGTTGCTTCTCGGTCGCGACAATCTGGTGGAAAAGATGCAGCGGTTCATGACCGTCGAGCAGCTGATGCTGTCCGACCGTCGTGACCTGATCGCGCGGGTTGACCTGCGCTACAGCAACGGTATGGCCGTGGCTTGGCGAGAAGCCGCCACGGCGGAAACAGCGGGGGAGTAACGGGAGATTATGGCAAGCAAGCAGGGCAGCAGAATGATTGTGGGCCTGGACATCGGCACCTCTAAGGTGGTCGCGCTGGTCGGTGAGATCGGCTCGGACGGCGAGCTGGAGATCGTCGGTATCGGCTCGCATCCCTCGCGCGGACTCAAGAAAGGCGTGGTGGTGAACATTGAGTCGACCGTGCAGTCGATTCAGCGCGCCATCGAGGAAGCCGAGCTGATGGCCGGCTGCCAGATTCACTCGGTCTACGCCGGTATCGCCGGTAACCACATCCGCAGCCTCAACTCCAACGGCATCGTCGCAATCCGCGACCGTGAAGTGGTGCAGGCCGATATCGAACGCGTCTTGGATGCCGGGCAGGCGGTCGCCATTCCGGCGGACCAGAAGGTGCTGCACATCCTGCCGCAGGAATACGTCATCGATAACCAGGAGGGCGTACGCGAGCCGCTGGGCATGTCGGGCGTGCGTCTGGAAGCCAAGGTGCATCTGGTGACCTGCGCGTTGAATGCGGTGCAGAACATTGAAAAGTGCATCCGCCGCTGCGGTCTGGAAGTCGAAGACGTAATCCTGGAGCAACTGGCCTCCAGCTACGCGGTGCTGACCGAGGACGAGAAAGAGCTGGGCGTGTGTCTGGTAGATGTTGGTGGCGGCACCACTGACATCGCGATCTTTACCGAAGGGGCGATTCGCCACACAGCGGTGATTCCGATCGCCGGTGATCAGGTCACCAACGACATCGCCATGGCGCTGCGTACGCCAACCCAGTACGCGGAAGAGATCAAGATTCGCTACGCCTGCGCGCTGGCCAAGCTGGCCGGCCCGGAGGAAACCATCAAGGTGCCCAGCGTGGGCGAGCGCCCGCCGCGCGACCTGTCGCGTCAAGCGCTGGCTGAGGTGGTAGAGCCGCGCTACGACGAGCTGTTCACGCTGATTCAGGCAGAGCTGCGTCGTTCCGGCTTCGAAGACATGATCCCGGCCGGCATCGTGCTGACCGGCGGCACCGCGAAGATGGAAGGGGCCATTGAGCTGGCCGAAGAGATTTTCCACATGCCGGTTCGCCTCGGTATGCCCCAGGAGTTCAAGGGGCTGACCGATGTGGTCCGCAACCCGATTTACGCCACTGGTGTGGGCCTGCTGCATTACGGCATCAAGCACCACGGTGAGCAAAGCTCTCAGCCAACTGACAGCAACAAGGCGTCGGTGGTCGAGCGTATGAAGAAGTGGTTCCAGGGCAACTTCTAGTCGCCCGCAGTTATCAGACCCGCTAGAGCGGGCATATGCAGTAAACGAAACGACAACGAAACAAAGAGTGATTCAAGGAGAAAGGCCATGTTCGAACTTATCGACAATGTTCCCCAGAACGCAGTAATCAAAGTCGTCGGCGTTGGCGGCGGTGGCGGAAACGCCCTCCAGCACATGGTGGTCAACAACGTGGAAGGCGTTGACTTCATTTGTGCCAATACTGACGCGCAAGCGCTGAAAAACGTCAGCGCCCGCACTGTCCTGCAACTCGGCTCCGGCGTAACCAAGGGTCTGGGTGCCGGCGCGAACCCGCTGATCGGCCGTGAAGCGGCGATCGAAGACCGCGAGCGCATCGCCGAAGTCCTGCAAGGCTCTGACATGGTGTTCATTACCGCCGGCATGGGCGGTGGTACCGGTACCGGTGCTGCGCCGATCGTTGCTGAAGTTGCGCGCGAAATGGGCATCCTGACTGTTGCGGTGGTGACCAAGCCGTTCCCGTTTGAAGGTCGCAAGCGTCTGCAGGTTGCCGAAGAAGGTATCCGCGAGCTGAGCCAGCACGTCGACTCGCTGATCACCATCCCGAACGAAAAACTGCTCACCGTACTGGGCAAAGATGCCAGCCTGCTGGCTGCCTTCAGCAAAGCCAACGACGTGCTGCTGGGCGCGGTACAGGGTATTGCTGATCTGATCATGCGCCCGGGTATGATCAACGTCGACTTTGCCGACGTGAAAACCGTCATGAGCGAAATGGGCATGGCAATGATGGGCACCGGCCACGCCAGCGGCCCGAACCGCGCCCGCGAAGCGGCCGAAGCGGCTATCCGCAGCCCGCTGCTCGAAGACGTCAACCTGATGGGCGCCCGCGGTATCCTGGTCAACATCACCGCCGGTCCCGACCTGTCGCTGGGTGAGTTCTCCGAAGTCGGTAGCACCGTTGAGGAATTCGCTTCCGAGTCTGCGACTGTTGTTGTGGGTACCGTTATCGATCCTGAACTGCGTGACGAGCTGCGCGTTACCGTGGTTGCCACTGGTCTGGGCGCGCGCGAGAAGCCGGTCAAGGTTGTCGACAACACCGCCGCTGCTGCACCGACTGCGCGTCAGTCCGACGCCGGCGCACCCAACTATCGTGACCTGGATCGCCCGACCGTGATGCGTAATCAGCCTGCAACCAGTGCTGCTGCGCACCTGAGCAAGCCGGCAGAAGATCTGGACTATCTGGATATCCCGGCCTTCCTGCGTCGTCAGGCCGATTGATCCAGTTAATCGGAGGCATAGGGGTAATTGGTATTCATCAAAAGCGGTCTTTGCTATGATGCACGCCAATTTATTGAGGGTTTTTCGCAACCAGAGCGGAAGCAAACATGATCAGACAACGCACACTGAAGAACGTCATCCGGGCAACCGGTGTAGGTCTGCATTCGGGTGAGAAGGTATATCTCACCCTGAAGCCGGCACCGATTGACACGGGTATCGTGTTCCGTCGCGTGGATCTCGACCCTGTGGTCGAGGTCCCTGCCCGAGCCGAGTGCGTGGGCGAGACGACCATGTCCACCACCCTGATCAAGGATGGTGCCAAGGTCGATACCGTCGAGCATCTGCTGTCTGCCATGGCCGGTCTGGGGATCGATAACGCCTATGTCGAGTTGAGCGCGCCGGAAGTCCCGATCATGGACGGCAGTGCCGGTCCCTTCGTATTCCTGATTCAGTCGGCGGGTATTGCCGAGCAGGATGCAGCCAAGCAGTTCATCCGCATCAAGCGGGAAGTGACTGTCGAGGAGGACGGTAAAACCGCGACCTTCGTGCCTTTCGAGGGCTTCAAGGTCAGCTTCGGGATTGATTTCGACCACCCGGTATTTCGTGGTCGTAGCCAGTACGCCAGCGTCGACTTCTCCAGTACCTCCTTTGTTAAGGAAGTCAGCCGGGCACGCACCTTCGGCTTCATGCGCGATATCGAGTACCTGCGTTCACAGAACCTGGCGCTCGGCGGCAGCGTTGACAACGCCATCGTCGTCGACGAATACCGCGTGCTGAACGAAGACGGTCTGCGCTATGAAGACGAGTTTGTGAAGCACAAGATCTTGGATGCCATTGGTGACTTGTACCTGCTGGGCAAAAGCCTGGTTGGCGAGTTCCGTGGTTACAAGTCCGGTCATGCGCTGAACAACAAGCTGCTGCGCGCGCTGCTGGCTAATCAGGATGCATGGGAGCTGGTGACCTTCGATGATGCAGGCACCGCACCAATTTCCTTCATGCGTCCGGCCACTGCTGTATGAGGGCCTGAGCCCACACCTTTCTCGTTTCGTTGTACTTTGTTTCGGCCACCCTCGGGTGGCCGTTTTCTTTTTGGCGGGCAGGGAACTTTATGGTGGCTTGGGTGTCCCTGTGTGCCTCAGGACTGTCCCTGGCCATCGTCGTGGTGACGAGCCAGGCGTTGCAGGGCGGCTTTTAAGCCCGGGTCTTCCACGTAGTCAGCGGTTTCTCGCAGACTGGCACTTGCTACCTGTGAGCGCGGCATAATGCGAACCGGTGGTTCTTTTTTGACCAGTGGTGGTTGTACCCTGCAATGAATTTTCGTTAAGGTTGCGAATTCGTTGAACGCCTGTAGCTGGCGAATCAGCCGTTTTTGCTGATAGCGCAGTCTGGTTGCCCAATGGCTGCTGCTGACCACCAGGCGCAATGTGCCGCTATCCAAAGCCGCAACATGACAATGTGGGCGAGCTGCCGGTTCCAGTCTGGACTCCAGTAGCGCCTGCAATCGCTCAATTTGACGGGATTTTTCCAGCAGCGCTTTTAGCGTGCTGTTGGTGCGTAACAGGTCGGTTGGTCGACGTGCATCCAGTGGACGGAATGCCATAGGGGTTGCTGCCAGCCAGATAAGTGAAGGAGCGGCCATGCTAACAGAAGCGCCGCTACGATTGTTTGGGGTCGTTATTTGAATATCATCATTTTAACCGGGCGCCACGGTGCGTCGCGGACCGTGACGCTAGGGGCGCACTGGGTTGCCGCGGGGGTGAGCCTGTTGCTCGCCTTGCCGTTGGTTGCTTCCCTTGTGACCTGGCAATTGCTCTCCGGTTCCGGAAGTGCTGTTGCCGACGACTCGGCGCTGCCGGCTTGGCAGCAAGCCCTGCAGGAATATGAAGTAGATCCGCTGCTCGAAGACGATGGCACACAAGCGCAGATCGAGCGCATGAGTCAGCAGCTGGCGCGCTTGCAGATGCGCCTGACCCGTCTGGATGCGCTCGGTGTGAGGTTGACCGAGCTGGGCGAGTTCAGTGATGGCGAGTTTGATTTTGGTGTCGAGGCCGATTTTGGTTTGAGCTCCGAGGTGCAACCCGGCATGGGTGGGCCCGAGCTGCGCGATGATGACCTGAGCTACAACGCGCCGGACCTGCAGAGCCTGATCGAGCAATTGTCTGCGCGAGTTGATAACCGCACCCGCCAACTGCAGCTGCTGGAGGATCTGATGGTCAGCCGGCAGACCGATGTCGACGCCGTTCTGGATTTCATTCCGGTGCCTGACGGGCGCCTGTCTTCCGGTTTTGGTCGTCGTACCGATCCGATCACCGGTCGCTTCTCGATGCATAACGGTCTGGATTTTGCCGCCCCCCGCGGTACCCCCATTTATGCGGTTGGGGCTGGCGTGGTTACCTTTGCCGCCCGCAACGGCGCCTACGGCAATATGGTAGAAATAAATCACGGCAATGGCCTGAAAACCCGTTATGCCCACGCCAATGAGCTGAAGGTGAGCAAGGGCGATCTGGTCCAGAAGGGGCAGGAGGTTGCCACGGTCGGCAATACCGGGCGCTCTACCGGCGCGCACCTGCATCTGGAAGTCTACCGAAATGGCATGGCGGTCAACCCGCGCCGTTTCCTGGCATTGAATTAGTCTCGCGCCGCCCCCACTCATATCCTTTCATACCGGCCTTTGCCTGAATTGTTCTGGCAAAGGTCGCGCCGGCTGCGCGGTTTAATGTGCAGCAAGAATCAGAGTAGAATGCCTTTTTCAGTGCTGGTCCGGGCTGCACGGGACTGAGCTCGTCACCTCTCACATGGATACCTAATTCGATTATGTTTGCGCCGTTAGTCAGAAAGCTGTTGGGAAGCAAGAACGATCGTGAGTTGAAGCGCATGGGCAAGGTGGTTGTTGCCATCAACGCTCAGGAAGAGGGGTTGAATGCGCTGAGCGATGAACAGCTGAAGGCGAAGACCGGCGAGTTCAAGCAACGCCTGGCCGATGGTGCCACCCTGGACCAGCTGCTGCCCGAAGCCTTTGCCGTTGTCCGCGAGGCGGGCAAGCGGGTGATGGGCATGCGTCACTTTGATGTCCAGTTGATCGGCGGCATGACACTGCACGAAGGCAAGATCGCCGAGATGAAAACCGGTGAGGGTAAGACGCTGGTAGCAACGCTGCCTGTCTACCTGAATGCGCTGGCCGGCAAGGGCGTTCACGTGGTGACGGTCAACGACTATCTGGCCAGCCGTGACGCCAATACCATGCGTCCGCTGTACGAGTTCCTTGGCATGACCGTTGGTGTGGTGGTGCCATTCCAGGACCCACAACAGAAGCGCGCTGCCTACCAGTGCGATATTACTTACGGCACCAACAACGAGTTGGGCTTTGACTACCTGCGCGACAACATGGCCTTCCGTTTGGAAGACAAGTTCCAGCGCGAGCCCTATTTCGCGGTGGTCGATGAAGTTGACTCCATTTTGATCGACGAGGCCCGTACGCCGTTGATCATCTCCGGTCCCGCCGAAGACAGCTCGCAGATGTACGCAGCGATCAACAAGCTTATCCCCCTGCTCAAGCGTGGCCAGGCCGCCGAAGAGGGCGTGGAGGCGGTCGATGGTCATTATCTGATCGACGAGAAGGCGCGTCAGGTTGAACTGACCGAAAGCGGTCACCAGTTTATCGAAGACCTGCTGGTGCGCGAGAAACTGCTCAATGAGGGCGACAGCCTTTATGCAGCGCAGAACCTGGGCCTTTTGCATCACGTCAATTCTGCGCTGCGGGCACATACCCTGTTCCATCGCAACGTCGAGTACATCGTGCAGAACAACCAGGTGCTGCTGGTTGACGAGCACACCGGGCGCACCATGCCGGGCCGTCGTCTGTCCGAGGGCCTGCATCAGGCTATCGAGGCGAAGGAAGGTCTGCAGATTCAGGCCGAGAGCCAGACTCTGGCCTCCACTACCTTCCAGAATTATTTCCGTCTGTACCAGAAGCTGGCCGGTATGACCGGTACGGCGGATACCGAGGCCTTCGAGTTTCGTCAGATTTACGGCCTCGACGTGCTGGTCATTCCGACCAACAAGCCGATGGTGCGCAAGGATTACAACGACCTGGTTTATCTCAGCATCGAAGAGAAATTCGCCGCTATCGTGGCCGATATCAAGCATTGCATGGAGCAGGGCCGCCCGGTGCTGGTAGGTACTGCATCCATCGAGTCTTCCGAGGTGGTGGCGCAACTGCTCAATCGTGAGAAGGTGCCGCACAAGGTCCTCAACGCGAAATTCCACGAGAAGGAAGCCGAGATCGTGGCCCAGGCGGGTCGTCCGGGTGCGGTTACCATCGCCACCAACATGGCAGGTCGTGGTACCGATATCATCCTCGGCGGTAACTGGGAGGCCGAGGTCGCGGCCCTCGAGAACCCCACCGAGCAGCAGATCGCGCAGATCAAGGATGAGTGGCAGCTACGGCACCAGCAGGTGCTGGAAGCCGGCGGCCTGCACATCATTGCCTGCGAGCGTCATGAGTCCCGCCGTATCGACAACCAGCTGCGTGGTCGTGCCGGTCGTCAGGGCGATCCGGGCTCCAGCCGCTTCTACCTGTCGCTGGAAGACAACCTCATGCGCATCTTTGCCTCTGACCGGGTGAAGAACTTCATGAAAGCACTGGGCATGGAGAAGGGCGAGGCGATCGAGCATCGCATGGTCACCAATGCCATCGAGAAGGCCCAGCGCAAGGTTGAGGGGCGCAACTTCGACATCCGCAAGCAGTTGCTGGAATACGACGACGTTGCCAACGAGCAGCGTAAGGTGATCTACGGGCAGCGCAACTCCATCCTGGCCAGCGAGTCGGTCGAGGAAACCATCGCCGCCATCCGTCAGGACGTGGTTACCGACATGGTTGCCATGCATATGCCGGCAGGCAGTCTGCCCGAGCAGTGGGACATCGCCGGTTTGGAGCAGGCACTGGCCGGTGAGCTGGGCCTGCATCTGCCGATCCAGCAATGGCTGGATGAGGACGAGCGTTTGCAGGAGCAGGGCGTTGCCGAGCGCATCCTGGACGCGTTGGTCGAGGCCTATCGCGAGAAGGAAGAGCTGGCCGGCGCTGAAGCCCTGCGTACCTTTGAGAAGCAGATGCTGCTGCGCGTGTTGGACGATCTGTGGAAAGAGCATCTGGCGACTATGGATCACCTGCGTCAGGGTATTCATCTGCGTGGTTATGCGCAGAAAAACCCCAAACAGGAATACAAACGCGAAGCCTTTAACCTGTTCCAGGAGCTGCTGGAAACGCTCAAGCGCGACACCATTCGCGTGCTGAGCCATGTACAGGTACGTCGCGAGGACCCGGCCGAAGAAGAGGAGCGTCTGCGCCGCCAGGCTGAGGAAATGCAGCGTCGCATGCAGTTCAAGCATGAAGAGGTCAATGCGGTCGCAGACGAGGCAGAGCCCGCCGAAGAGCCCCAGCAAGCTGCTGCGCCGCAGACCCGTGAAGGGCCCAAAGTTGGCCGAAATGACCCCTGTCCCTGTGGCTCCGGCAAGAAGTACAAGCACTGCCACGGGCAGATAAGCTAAGCCTGAAAAGCAGTTGTAAGCTTCAAGCGGCAAGCTACAAGGTAAACCCGTTAACCCTCGGCTTTATAGTCGGGGGAATCTGTATGCTTTTGAAGCTTACAGCCTCTCTCCCTCTTTTTTGGAGCGTCAAACATGCCTGTCGGTCTCGGCCCGTTACCTGCGTTGCACCCTGTCTCCGGTTTTCGTCTTGGTATTGCTTCGGCCGGTATCAAGCGTGTTGGCCGCAAGGATGTCGTGGTTATGGAGGCCGCTCAGGGCTCCAGTATTGCTGGCGTGTTTACCCGTAATGCCTTTTGCGCTGCACCTGTTACCCTCTGTCGCCAGCGGTTGACCGGCTCGCCGCAGTACCTGCTGGTCAATACCGGTAACGCCAATGCCGGTACCGGCAAGCCTGGTATGCAGGCTGCCGAGCGCACCTGTGAGGCGCTGGCCGAGAAGGTGGGTTGTGAGGCGGCGCAAGTGCTACCGTTCAGTACCGGTGTGATTGGCGAGTTGTTGCCTGCCGACAAGGTTATCGCCGCGCTGCCGGCTGCTCTGGCGGACCTGGCCGAAGATAACTGGGCGCATGCTGCTGAAGGCATCATGACCACCGATACTCAGCCCAAGGGCTGCAGTCGGCGTATCGAGATTGCCGGTCAGGTCATCACCATTACCGGTATCTCCAAGGGTGCCGGCATGATTCGTCCAAACATGGCAACCATGCTGGGCTATGTTGCGACCGATGCGCCGGTTGCTCAGCCGCTGCTGCAATCGCTGCTGCGTGAGGCGGCCGACCTGTCGTTCAATCGCATCACCATTGATGGCGACACTAGCACCAACGACTCCTGCATGCTGGTTGCTACCGGCAAGGCGGACATCCCAATGATCGATAGCCCCGAATCCCAGGGCTACGAGGAGCTGGCAACCGCCATCAAGGATGTGATGCTGACACTGGCGCAGGCTATTGTGCGTGACGGTGAAGGGGCGACCAAGTTCGTAACCATTCGGGTCAACGGTGGCGCCAACAACGATGAGTGTCTGGACGTCGCTTATGCAGTAGCGCACTCCCCGTTGATCAAGACCGCGCTCTTTGCTTCTGACCCCAACTGGGGCCGCATTCTCGCCGCCGTCGGCTATGCCGGTGTGCCGGATCTGGATGTCGAGAAAATCGACGTTTATCTGGATGACGTCTGCATTACCCGCCAGGGCGGTCGTGCGGCAGAGTACGAAGAGTCTCAGGGTGCGCGCGTGATGGGGCAGTCAGAGATCACAATTCGCATCGAGCTGGGCCGCGGCGAGGTGAGTGAAACCTTGTGGACCACCGATCTGTCCCACGAATACGTGCGGATTAACGCCGAGTATCGGACCTGAGGTGCTTAGGCGCACACCCTGTCACAGGTGTGCGCCTCGCTCATGGCGCGGCTGCGCAATGCCGTGCCTCAAATTGGCGAGATTCTGTGCGCAGGCGCCCGACACGATTGATGATCAGCGTTCGGCCGCGCTGCGCTAAATCTGGCGGGCACAGCCTGAAGCTACCGGCCAGAAAACCGCCGTACACCTGTTCTGACTCGCCCAGCGCGTTGTAGCGCAGGTAGCCTTGCAGTTGGCCGCTAGCAGTGACGCTCGACACCAATGCCGCCTGATCTTCCAGCAACAGGACGTCATCGGCGCCAAGGGCAAGGTTGTTGTCACGGTCGACAAACACCTGCCAGCCTCTGTTCCAGTCCCCCGCTAGCGGCATCATGACCACCGGTTCGTTGCGGTCGATGGCCTCGTTTCGAGTAAACCTGATGCTGCGCTCCAGCGCGTCCTGCGCGCTGTCCAGGCGATGCTGGTTAATCAGCCTGCTGAACGACGGCACGCCAATACTCACCAGAATGCCCAGCAACGCTAAGGCGACAAGCAGTTCGGTCAGGGTAAATCCGTTACTTTTCATCTGCACTTGGCCCACACCTTCGGATCGGTTGTCAGCTTGTCCGGTGATTATGACCGCCTATCTGCAGTGCCGAGCTATTGATGTAGGCGAGATTTATGATCTACCAATCAAAAAGTGGAGGTTCTGAGAATGCAGCGGGAAAGAGGGTTTACTGTGCTCGAGCTGATGGTGACGCTAGTGGTCGCTGCCATTGTGTTGAGTCTTGCCGTGCCGTCCTTCCAGAGAACTGTTGCAAATAATGCCGTTAGATCAACTACGAGCGACCTAGTCTCCGCCTTGAATGCCGCCAGGGCGGAATCTATGAGTTCTAGGGCGATGGTTACCGTGTCACCCCAGGGTGGGGACTGGGGGAATGGATGGACGATAGTGCATCAGGCCTCTATAAATAGTGACGACGCTTATCAGCTTGCCGATAAGGTCAGGATTCGTAGTGATATCGCCTCCGTTGTCTTCAGGCCAGAGGGTGGGCTCACTGCTGCGGGAAACAACATCACGATCTGTCACGAAGATGCCACCATTGATGGTAGGCGTATAACCCTCTCTTTTCTGGGGCGTGTGACGGTTGAAACGATCGCAGGGGGGTGTGGAGCGTGAACAGGCTTTCGATGAAGAGTGCTCAAGCAGGTGTGAGCATGGTGGAAGTGCTCATCGCGGTGCTTGTTCTGGCTGTCGGTGCGCTGGGGTTTGCAGGTGTGCAGGTGGTTGCGATGCAGAAATCCGAAGATGCTAATTACCGTAGCGCGGCCATGCTGATCGCCCAGGATGCAGTAGAGCGAATTCAAGCCAACGCGGCTGAGATTGCCGATTACCGGAACGGCACTGCGATCGTCACTCCTTCCAGCGCTCCCGCTCAGACGTGCGGTAATGGGTGTGACGTAGTCGATTTGGACTTGGCTCAGTTGGCGTGGGCGGCGAATCAGACCTTGCCAAATGGGCTGATCAAGATTGATAGCTGCGACTTCAATGGGTTGACCTGTGTGGTGCTGAATTGGGGAGAGCGTGACGGTGCGGTGAATAGTATCGATGCTTGCACTAGCGGTGCCGGTGTGAATCTCGCCGAGGATGCAAATTGTCTGGTAATGGAGTTCGCTCGATGAAGCACTCACAACAAGGGTTGACCCTAGTAGAGCTGATGATTGCATTGTTGCTTGGCTTATTGCTGAGCTTCGCGGCTATACAGCTGTTGGTGAGCAATCAACGAACTTTCTCGCTGCAGGAGGCAGTGACCGGAGTGAACGAAGATGGCCAGACGGTGTTGCGCTATATCGCTGCTGATATTCGCAACGCTGGGCGCGGTGGTCAGATTGAAGGGTTTGTCCAGCCGGTAGTGTTGGCGCTATCTGTTGATGACTCTGAAGGTAATCCCGTCGCTTTCCAGTCAACAGATGGGGGGGCGAACGGCAACGACGTATTGGTGGTTAGCTACTTGGCTCAGCGGGCTTGTCAGGGTGCCGACTTGACGGCAGGCGGCGCCAATCCAGAGGGCGAGATCGTTGTTAATCGCTACTTTGTCGTAGACGACAGCTTGTGGTGTGCGAGTGTGCGTCAGCTTGAAGGAGGCGGTTATGCCGCGTTAGCCCCCAATGCAGTGGAGCTGATTTCAGGAGTTGATAGCTTCCAGGTTCTATATGGCGTTGATGGAAGTCTCAATGGTGAAATTGGTGCTACCCGCTTTGTATCGGCGACAGATCTAGCTGCAGCTGACTCTGTTGTGTCCATACGAGTAGGTCTGCTTCTTCGTAGTAGCGATACAACATTGCCTGTTCCAGCGGGTGGCCAGACGGTCTCTGTGCTTGATCAGCAGGTTGTGACGCCGGAAGATCGCGCAATCCGCCGTGTCTTCTCTACCACCGCTCAAGTTCGCAACGTCTATTGGGATGGTATTTGATATGAATTCTCTGACTAACAACGGTTCTGCGCAACGAGGGTCTGCATTGATTGTCGCGCTGTTTATTTTGCTTATGGTATCGGTTCTGGGGATATCAGCGATGCGAACAAGCATTTATTCCGCCAAAGTGGCCACGGGTGTTCAGGCGGACACCATGAGTTTTGATGCAGCAGAGTCGGCCGTGGCTATGAGCTTGGAGCGCTTGCGTGGGCTAAATGACACCGAGCTTTCAAGGTCTGTTCTTAATGGTGAGTCAATGCAAACCTGTCTTCTGTCAGATGGTTCGCTGAAAAATAGTGAGTGTGGCAATTCGGATCGGATGGACTCGCGTGAGCTTCTGCAGGCTGGTAGTTATATTGTTCATTTGCAGAATAATTGCCGAATGGTTTCCGGTAGTGATGTCGAGATATATCGAGACTATGTGATTGATATATTGGGTGAAAGTAACATGCAGTCCTATCAGATAGAGAATAATCACTTGCAAGAGGCCTTGAAAGTAGGTCTCGACTGCGTCCAGCTTTGAGTCTGGAGGAGGCGAAAATGAAGGTTTTTACTCGTTACACTCCTGTTGCTTTCTTTGCCGCGGCAGCGGTGTTTTCTTCGGCTCAATTGTGGGCTGAAGATGTTGAGGTGTATTACTCTGAGGTGTTATCAGACGACTCAGTGAATAAGAATGTCGCTAACGTCATGATTATGCTGGATAATTCTGGCTCCATGCGGAACTGTGAAACAGGTACGGGGGCCAGCTGGTGTACGGGGAGTGATTGGCGTGAGCGCAGGATCAATCTATTGCATGATGCAATGGAGACCATTCTGGATGAAGTGGATGAGAACGTAAACATAGGGTTGGGGCGATTCAATAATTCCAGTAATGGTGGTTATGTCATGGTGCCTGTCATGCCGGTGACTGAGAAGACGCGCCCTTACTTTGACGCTGCGCTTGACTCGATCAATCCTAATCGAAATATTCAGTCTCCTTCCGGTAGCACCGCAGACAGGATGCCAAGGACCGGTACGCCAACTTCGCTTGGTTATGAGGAGATGGCGGACTATATGCTTGGCCGTGCCAGTAGTAATTCGTACTCTTCTTCAAATAACCAGTTTTGTATTAAGGATGAGTATGAAGAGCAATGCACTACAGAGTACGAGTACTCTGGTGGCCAGCCAGTAGACTTTTGCGATGTTGATGAGCCGACCTGCTCTGCAAGTTACGGAGGTTGGGCTACATTGCCTGCAAGTCAAAATTGTACTGTTGGTGATCTATGCCAGATCCTCTGGAGTAACCCGATAAGATATGATTTTTGGCGGCCCCAGCCTTCCTGCCCGTCGAGTGCGGCGATCTGTCAGTATAACAACGATAGATGGTGGGACCCGTGGTACAGGACTGGGCTTTATCAGGTGCGAGAGGTTAATTATCTTCAAAGTCAAGTCTTGAATGAGGTTACTTATTGTGAAATGGTGCCTACTGGTAACTGTGCCGAATATGCACAAATCACATCTGGCACCAGATATGACTCTCCCACTGTCCAAGCTAATCAGTGTGAGTCAAATCACATCATTCTGTTTACTGATGGCGCGCCCTCTGGCGATAGCCCTAGCGATGTTAATCTCGTTAGCTGTACGTCGGGATCTTACAATTGTCAGGAGCGCATTGCCCGGCATCTGAATCGCGAAAATAATGCGATTGGGCGTGAGATTAAAACCCACAATATCGGGTTGTATATGGGGAGTGGCACTCTGGCAAATATGCAGGGCGTGTCTGCGGCAGGTGGTGGAAGTACTTACAATTCCGACAACGCAGATAGTCTGCTGCTTGCGTTTCAGTCAACCCTGGACCTGATCGCTGACGAAGCCAGCACAATGGTGTCACCGGGTGTGGCGGTGAGCCAAAGTCAGCGTTTTCAGCATCTTGATGAAATGTATTTTTCGTTATTCAAGCCGCTGCAAAATAGTTTCTGGAACGGCAACCTCAAGCGCTACCGGGTTGAGGTGGATGATGGTGAGGCGACTTTCTACGATGCGTCCGGTAGTAATGCGATGACCGGCAGTGAGTTCTCTTCCTCGGCCCGCAGTTGGTGGAGTCGTTCGGTCGACGGCGCCGATATCATGCTGGGCGGCGCTCGTGATCGACTGCAGACTACGTCGCGCCGGCTCTTCTATACAGCCGCGCCTGGCGGCAGTCTGCGCCGGTTTGATCTGAATGATTTCACCAATGCGCAGCTGCTGTTACCCCCGGAGGCTACCGATGCGGTGCGTGGGAACGTAGAACGTGAGCTGCTCAATATGTGGGGCGACCCGCTGCACAGTCGGCCGCTCATGGTTAACTATGGTGGTACTACTGTGGGTGAGGACTTTGTTGAAGACAACATTGTTTTCGTCTCAACCAACGCCGGCATGCTGCACGCAATCGATACCAGTAACGGCGATGAAAAATTTGCCTTTATGCCCTACGAGTTTATCTCGAAAGCCTCTAGCTACACGGTTAATCGCCCGCCGCTTGCCGGGGGGAACAAACGCCAGACATACGGGTTGGATGGTAGCTGGTCGGTGTTGCGGCAGCCTGGCGCCTCGCTTGAGGACGCACCATCAAAGGTCATGATTTATGGTGGGATGCGGCGTGGAGGTAATAGCTATTTTGCGCTGGACGTCACCAATGTAAGCAGTCCGCAGCTCGCATGGCAGATTAGTGGCGGCACCGGTGACTTTGTCGACTTGGGCCAGACTTGGTCTACGCCGAAGGTGGCTCGTTTCCCAACTAGTGATGGTGGGAGTATTCCGGTGGTGATCTTTGGTGGGGGGTATAGTCCAGCAGATCACGATGACCACAAGGAGCGCCGCGCTCAGGATGAAAAGGGCAACGCAATCTATGTGGTAAATGCCAACACCGGCGAGTTGGTTTGGTCTGCGGGTAGCCGGAGCGGGAATGTAGCAACAACCGTGTCAAGTATGACGCACTCGATTCCAGGGAGCATCGCGGTAGTTGATGCTGATTCTGATGGGGTGGTTGATCATTTGTATTTCGCCGACCTTGGTGGGCAGTTGTTCCGCGCTGACATCGATGGTTCGGAAGCTGGTGCCCATAGCGTCACGCTGCTGGCGCGACTCGGTGGTACTGGCGAGAACCACCGTCGATTCTATGAGCAGCCGACGGTTTCATATGTGCGCGATGGAGCTTATTCCAGTTACTACGTGTCGCTGGCATCGGGGTATCGTAGCCACCCACTGGATGTTGATGCGCAAGATGCGCTCTTTGTGTTGCGTGACCGGGAGCCTTTTGGTGGTCCCGCGAAATCGGCGGCGACACTTGGCGACTTCACTAATGTGTCGACCGGAGCTGAGCCCGATACAACTAAGCGTGGCTGGTATATGGCGTTGAATAAGGCCGAGGGCGAGAAGTCGCTATCCTCGCCGGCCGTCTTCAATTACGAGGTGCTATTCACAACCTACTCTCCAGCTACCTCTTCGGATGATGAGGCTGATCCCTGTTCGGTCAGCTACGGGCAATCTTACCTGCACCGGGTTAACTTGCTGACGGGGCAGGGAGAGCGCTATACGCTGCTGCAGCCCGGCCTGCCGCCGGGAGTCACTGTTCTGTTTGGCGAGGACGGTGATACAGCCATCGTTGTTGGAACCGAAACCATTCCGGAGGGCGCTGGCGGTGGCGGTGGCGGTGGCGGTGGCGGTGGCGGCACGTTGCGTGATCTGCGCCATGGTCGCTGGATGCAGTTGACGCCGGACGCTGCTGGGGCTATCAAACTGCCTCAGGATGAAGGCGGGGAGGGGGATTAACCGTGATGAGAAAAGCGATGAAGTTCTCGCGTAGTACCGGTTTTACGATAGTCGAGGTGATGATTGTGGTAGCGATTGTGGGGATTCTTGCCGCAATCGCTTATCCCTCTTATCAAGAGCACATCCGCAATACGCGAGAGGCGGAGGCTAAGGGGCAGATAATGGAGTATGCAAGTGCGCTGGAGGCCTTTAGAGCTAAGACTTTTGCATATCCTGTTGATGATGCTGCGGCCAGGGCATTGGCCCCTGATGGGCTATATGGCGGCGACTTCTATACACCGGTATACAGCCGCGATAGTCCTCATGCCTTTACTATCACGGCGACCCCGAAAGGTATTATGACGGGCGAGCAGACGCTTGAGTTTGAGACCGTAAATGGTGGGCCGCAGTGGGCAGACTGAGGGGCCCTTATATCTGCTCCAGCAACACCCCCGACTCCATATGGTGGGTATAGGGGAATTGATCGAACAGAGCGCACCGCACTACGCGGTGCGTTTTTGTAAGCGTCTGCAGGTTGTCTGCCAGGGTTTCCGGATTGCAGGAGATGTAGAGAATGCGCCGGTAATCCTTGATCAGGTCCAGCGTGGCGGGGTCTAGGCCAGCCCGCGGCGGGTCGACGAAGACGGTGCCGAACTCAAAGCCGCTCAGGTCGATGCCTTGTAAGCGGCGGAAGGGGCGTACGCCGGTCAGCGCCTGGGTCACCTCTTCGCTGGCAAGGCGCACCAGGGTGACATTGTCCATGTTGTTCAGACGCAAGTTTTCCTGTGCGGCGCGTACCGAGCTTTTGGCTAGCTCGGTGGCCATAACCCGGCGGAACGCGGTAGACAGCGGCAGCGTGAAGTTGCCGTTGCCGCAGTACAGCTCCAGCAGGTCGTCACTGTTGCTGCCGGCGGCATTCAGCGCCCACCCTAGCATGTGCTGGTTGACGCCGCCGTTGGGCTGGGTGAACCCGCCTTCAATCTGCTGGTACTGCCACTGGCGGCCGGCCACTTCCAGCACTTCCACTACATGATCTGTCTGCAGCACACGTTTTTGGCCGCGGCTGCGGCCGATCAGTTGTACCCCGAGTTGCTCGGCCAGTGCGAGGGCGGGAGCATCCCAGGTGTCGTCCAGTGGGCGGTGGTAGCACAGGGTGATCAGTGCCTGGCCCGATAGCGTTGTCAGAAACTCAACCTGGAACAGCTTGCGGCCCAGAATGGGATCGGCCTTGCAGGCGTCCAGCAGGGGCATCATCAGTGCGTTGATCTGGCGGCTGGCGATGGGCAGTTGGGTTATCAGGATAGGCTTGCGTTTGTCGCCCTGCTCAAACATCGCGTAGTGCGGTTCGCCATTCTCGTACCAAAGACGAAACTCGGCGCGCAGGCGAAAGTGTTCGCGCGCTGATTCGAATACCTCGGGGGCGGGGGCTTCAAAGGGGGCGAGTAACTGCTCCAGACGTTCGCGCTTGGCCGCCAGTTGGCTTTCATACTGCTCGGGTTGGAATGCGGTACTCATCAGCTGAACAGCGCCAGTTTGATTACGAACAGGCCAGCCAGAACGTACAGGCTGGGGTTGAGCTCACGCCAGCGGCCCGCCAGCAGCTTGATCACGGTCCAGCTGATAAAGCCCAGCGCGATACCGTTGGCGATCGAGAAGGTCAGCGGCATTGCCAGTGCGGTCACGACGACCGGGGCGGCTTCTGTCAGGTCATCCCAGTTAATCTGCACCAGGCCGTGGGTCATCAGCACCGCAACGAACAGCAGCGCAGGTGCCGTCGCATAGCCGGGTACGGCCGTGGCCAGAGGAGAGAAGAACATGCTGAGCAGAAACAGCAGCGCCACCACGCAGGCGGTCAGGCCTGTGCGGCCGCCGGCGCTGATGCCTGCGGTCGATTCGATGTAGCTGGTGGTGGTCGATGTGCCGAGCGCTGCGCCGGCCATGGTGGCGGTGCTGTCGGCCATCAGGGCCCGGCCCAGGCGCGGCATCTTGCCATCGGCTTCGACCAGGTTGGCCTTCTGCGCTACGCCGATCAGGGTGCCGGAGGTGTCGAACAGGTCAACGAACAGGAACGCAAAGACCACGCTCAGCAGGCCGACTTCCAGGGCTCCCTTGATGTCCAGCTCCAGAAGGGTCGGTTCCAGGCTGGGGGGCGCCGACACAAGGCCGTCGAGGTGGCTAAGGCCAAGCAGGAAGCTGGCAGCGGTCACCAGCAGGATGCCGATCATTACGGCGCCTGTGACCTTGCGGTAGGAGAGGGCAACGATCACGGCAAAGCCGGCTGCGGCCAGCAGTGGCTCGGGTTGGCCCAGATTGCCCATGGTGACCAGTGTGACCGGGTGATCAACCACCAGGCCCGCGCTCTTCAGTGCGATCAGTGCGAGGAAGAGCCCGATGCCCGCTGCGATGGCGGAGCGCAGTGGCAGCGGGATGCTGTCGATGATCCACTCGCGAATGCGGAACAGGCTGAGCAGAAAGAACAGAAAGCCGGACAGGAACACCGCGCCGAGGGCGACCTGCCAGCTGTAGCCCATGGAGCCGACTACGGTGTAGCTGAAAAACGCATTCAGCCCCATACCGGGTGCCAGCGCGATGGGGTAGTTAGCCCACAGGCCCATGACCAAGGAGCCGATGGCCGCTGCGAGGCAGGTGGCGACGAAGGCGGCGCCCGGGTCGATGCCGGCATCGGCCATCATCATTGGGTTAACGAAGATGATGTAGGCCATGGTCAGGAAGGTGGTAACGCCAGCGAGCACCTCGGTGCGTACGTTGCTGCCGTGTTCGCGCAGTTTGAACAGTTTTTCCAACATGGTTGTGGCGTTCCGGGCTGAGTGCGAAAAGCCGGCAATTGTAGCGGATTCGCCGCTGCGGGTGAATTTTTGCCGACAATGTGTCAGGCTTGTCGGCCATTTTTCTAGCGGAGTGCCGCCACCATGAGCAATACAATCGATACCGACGAAAAGCGCGTCAGCTACGGCATTGGCCGCCAGATGGGTGACCAGTTGCTGGCCAGCAATATTCCTGATCTGGATCTGGAGCTGGTTGCCGCCGGCCTCAAGGACGCCTTTGGTCAGCTGGCCAGCCAGGTGCCGGAAGCCGAGCTGCAGGCCGCCTTCCAGGTACTGCAGGGCAAGATGCAGGCTGCTGCCGAGGCAGCCGCAAAAGAGGCGGCGCAGGCCGGTGTCGATTTTCTGGCTGAGAACGCCAAGCGCGAGGGCGTTGTGACTCTGCCTTCTGGTCTCCAGTACGAAGTGGTTACTTCAGGCACTGGTGCTACGCCTGAAGCGAGCTCCACTGTGCAGACCCACTATGAGGGCACGCTGATTTCCGGTGAGGTGTTCGATAGCTCCTACAAACGTGGTCAGCCGGCAGAATTTCCGGTGGGTGGCGTGATTGCAGGCTGGACCGAGGCGCTGCAACTGATGCAAGAAGGTGCCAAATGGCGCCTGTTTATCCCCTCCGAGCTGGCCTACGGCGCTCGCGGTGCGGGCAACAGCATTCCGCCGCACAGCGCGCTGGTGTTCGATATCGAGCTGCTGAAAGTGCTTTGATTTCGAGGGGCAGGACGAAAAAAGGCACGCATTGCGTGCCTTTTTTCATTTCAGGAAGAGCAAGGTCCTGTTCGATATAGTGTTGCGTGCTGGTCGCAGTTCGCCAGGGCTCAGACTTTAGAAGCTGCGCTTGACCGCAAAGCGTGCCAGTTGCTCCAGCGCATCGCGGTATTCAGACGCGGGCAGAGTGTCCAGCAGAGCGATGGCGCGATCAGCATGTTGCTGGGCAAGGCGGGCTGTATAGTCCAGTGCGCCAGATGCGGTTACGGCTTCGCGAATGGGTGTGATGTCCTCGGTGCCACCTTTCTGGATCGCCTGGCGAACCAGCGCTGCCTGCTCTTCAGTGCCGTGGCGCATGGTGTAGATTAGCGGTAGCGTGGGTTTGCCTTCGGCCAGATCATCGCCGACGTTCTTGCCCATTTCGGCCGCATCACCGCTGTAATCAAGCAGGTCGTCCATCAGCTGGAAGGCAATGCCGAGCGCGTCGCCAAACTCGCGCAGTGCCTCGATCTGGTCAGCCTTGGCGCCGGCAAGGACTGCAGCGCTGTGGCTGGCCGCTTCAAACAGCATCGCCGTTTTGCTGCGGATGACTTCCATATAGGTAGCTTCGTCGGTGTTCGCGTCGCGTACCTTCGAGAGCTGCAATACCTCACCTTCGGCGATCACGTTGGTCGCGTTCGCCAGGATTTGCATGACCTGCATGTTGCCCAGTGCCACCATCATCTCGAAGGCGCGGGAGTAGAGGAAGTCGCCGACCAGTACGCTTGGCGCGTTGCCCCACAGCGCGTTGGCGGTAGAGCGGCCACGGCGCAGGTCGGAGGTGTCGACCACGTCGTCGTGCAGCAGGGTGGCGGTATGCAGGAACTCGATGATTGCAGCGAGCGAGTGCTGCTCGCTACTGTCGGCGCCGCAGGCGCGCGCGCTAAGTAGCACCACCAGTGGACGCAGGCGTTTGCCGCCCGCGCTGATGATATAGTGGCCAATCTTTTCCACAAGCGGGACCCGGGAATGCAATTGATCCAGGATCAGCTGGTTGACCGCAGCAAAGTCTCCGGCGACCGGCTCATAGAAAGGCAGCGTGCTCATTGAATGCAGAATTCCAGAAAAGGTTCCGCGGCATGCTAGGTTGCGGGCTGCGGGCTGTCAAGAAAGGCGGGTTGTCGCAGTGTTTCAAGGCTTGCTTAATAGTAGGTGGTTGAGTAAAATTCGCGCCCTGAGATAAAAGCATCCCTGTTTTGACAATGGCAAGGTCGATCTCGATAGGCGAGGTCACTTGCAGCCATGCCAGCCAATAACTATTAGATAAAGCGCTGGGTGAGCAGGATTACGGAGAAAGCAACATGTACGCAGTCATTGTTACCGGCGGCAAGCAATACAAGGTCGCTGAAGGCGAGTTCCTGAAAGTAGAAAAACTGGACGTTGAAACCGGCGCCAGCATCGAGTTTGACAAGGTGCTGCTGGTAGGCAACGGTGATGACGTCAAGATCGGCGCGCCGGTCGTTGAAGGTGCCAAGGTGACTGCAGAAGTCAGCGCACACGGTCGTGGCGACAAAGTTCGCATCATCAAATTCCGTCGTCGCAAGCACCACATGAAGCGTCAGGGCCACCGTCAGTG
>CEVI01109835.1_pt1 | contig 41564 bp, 57 predicted proteins | sample 531471 | NCBI WGS metagenome assembly CEVI01 (sample SAMEA2623513, study PRJEB7988) | marine metagenome | isolation source: saline water (ENVO:00002010), including
GCCAGGAAAATGGATGTTTAGATTTGCAACTTCAAATGACGATAAGTTGGAAGATAATATTCTTGTCAAAGTCAGTGTTGGATTATTTGAGAAATACACAGGTTTTGTGAAACCACTTCAAACAAAAGTAGAAGTGGGTGAATCATTATTAGTCCAACTCCGCTTGTCAGAATACGGAGTACCCAGCAACATTGAAGGACATCCAATACAGGTTATTAATCGCAATACAAAACTTATAGAGACCATTTACGCAAGTAAAAAAGTCAATTCCTATAATGGCTCTCTGGTCAACCCATCTCCTAGCGATTTTTATGCGCTGTTTACCGCGAGAGAACCTGGCGAATACATTTTGGCAGCTGAATTTAATCTGCAACAGCGTAACAAACCATTAAAAAAGCAAGTTTACAGTAATCAGGTTATTGAAGTAGATGAACCATCCGTCAATTTAACGAGTATCGATTTTTCTTTTAATAAAAATGAGCTTTCAACCCCCAGTCTAATTGCGATTGCTAATGTAATGACCCAACGCCCGATTTGGTTGGTTGTTCGGCTCGCATTCACTTTAGACGGGGAGAATTTTGAAATCACAAGAAATATTAAACTTTCTTCACAACAGAGTGCACAACTTAACTATAATTTTGACTACGCAAACGATCCGAAAAAAAAGCTCATATTGAAAAGAGTTGACCTTATAGATTTCGATACGAGTTCAGGTGCTAGCTTATTGCGTACTTACGTCCCACATTTTACAATTAAAGACCAAGCCACCTTTACACCTGCTACTGCCAAGTAACGGAAGGCCTTATATTTCATAATAACAGCGTTTCAATTTTTATTTCAAAAGAGTCTACTGTCTCTATAAGTGGTGATTACTTATTGTTGTCAACGGGCTATGAGAAAGGAACAGGCTAAATACCTGCATCAAACACCCCCAACACTGTTAGACGCTCACTATTATTTACTAGCAAATTTTATTGGACGAACGAATCCCGCTTTAAAAACTTCAATTACACACAGCTATTACTTTCCCCTAAGGGAAAATTGAACCACCAGCCTACCAACCTAAGTTTCCTAATAAGAAAATAACCACCGTTCGGAGGTACATAGTTATGCTCAATACCGAGCGAGGACAAAAAAGGAACACACTATGACTATCATTTTAGAAGAACAAGAAGCTGCGACGGCACAATGGATAACATCATTAAGCCATAACGAAAAATTCGATTTTTCTTCGCTGATTGATGATACCGATGATCACACAAGAAGGCTTTTTGTAGAAATGATTGGCGAAGATGTTAAAATTTCTGATTACATCGCTGAGAACAAGAAAAAGCTAACTGCTATCGCTTATAGCAATTCAGAAGGCTCTTTTGGATACGATCCCAATGATATTTTTGATATCAAAGTAGATGTTATTGGTCACAGCATCAACGATTTGTACCCAAAGTTTGTTTACATTAAAAACCCAACTATGTGGATATCAGGCAATGCAGAAGAAGAAGACTCCGAATACTGTGACTGGAGTATTAAGTTTACAATAGTAATTGTTAATTTAAGACAGTTATTTGAACATGCAGTTTCTGAAGCGGCATTAGGCTCTTTCATTAAGGACGGAATAAACAGTCTTATTGATGAACAATCTTAACTATTAAAGCATTGCCTCGCGCAATGCTTTTTACCCGAAAACCCCACTAGCTCAAGGGGAAAGGCTGAATCTGTAGCTACTAATCTGTATCACCCAATTCGCCTGCGCTGGCAACGATTTACCTTATAAGGCTGCTATGTAATTCTACGAAGCAATTCCGCTTCGAATACAAAAAAGAAAATATTATGATGATGACATCAAGCTTTAACCTCCTTGCCAGCTGGGGAATAAACCCGATATCCCATATTGAGTAATTTCTTTATGGATGAAGCAACCTCTTCTGACCCGAAACTTTCACTCGGTAAATCAATTTTCAAAGACGTACATAATTTTTGAAAAGTTAAATCATCTAGCTCATAACGCGACTCTCTCAAGCAATTTACGAATACGTCATGCTTGAAATGCCTTCTCAACTCATTGATGACAGAGCCTCGCTTTGTGAAATCTTTAAGCGAAGACAAATAAACAATTGGATTCAGATATATTCCCGCAGCTATACTGTCGCGTATAAGGTATGCACTAAAAACCCCTGAAGACAACCACAATGCTATATTATCTTCAGACTTCAACTCAATCTCACACGATTTATAAAGTGCAGGGAAAGTATTAGCGTTACACATCCCCTTAACACGCTCTTCTTTTGTTAATAGAGGATGATGCTTACAGTAATCCATAAAATCTGCTTTGTGGGTTATAAGTAAATCTAACAACCTCCTGGTCAAAACCTCCCCGTTATATTTAATACCACTTGGCGCTTCTTTAACCACCTTTAGAAATAATTTATCTGTCAATCTACCCAAAGTTATAGATGAAAAGGAATGCTCAGACCGCATAAAGACATATACCAACTCATCATCCGTAAATTCATACTCTCCGACCACATCCACTATGCCATCATAGACATGACCACCAGATAGGACGTACTTTTTAAGCGCTTTTTTAAATTTATCGGTAAGCGCAGAAACTGGCGCTGTACTAAAGAGCATTTCTCTCTCACCCAAAACTTCAAAAAGAAAAGCCTCATCCACATGTGAATTTATAGGCTCAAACGTCCTATGACAATACTCCTCATGCCTCATCATCAAAAGCGCTTGGTTCCTAGTTAGACAGTCACTATGAACCAATTCTAGTGCTGGAGGGTAAACAGAAGCCAAACGTTCGACCAATTCAGGACTACATTCCCTTTTTGGAAACTTTTTCCCAAGAGGGTAGGTATGCTCCCTACACAAAACATATTCTCTGAACGGGTAGTTAGCCCCCTCCAAATGAGTTACAAAACCTTCAAAAGAATTCATTAACCGACCAGATATCATTTAAAAAAGGTACAATTGTACACTAGTAAATGTTCACCACAAATGAACTGGAGCCTCTTTTTCATATTTCACTAAGGGTTTCTTTTCCCAATCTTCATAGTCGCTAAATCTTCTCCGGCTGCTATGTAATTCTGCGAAGCAATTCCGTTTCGAGGACATAAATAAAGGAAAAAACCGTGAACAAAATTCAATTAGTAAAAGAAGTAGCTTCCGAAGGAGCCAAACTGAAACGCAAAATCATTAATGCTATAGCAGAAGATGAGCCACAGTCTCATGTCACGGCGGCAGCGGTTAACCAGTTGTTTGCCGAGCTTAACGAACTGGTGCAGGGTGCACCATTGAAAAAACCTGTAGACGACTCTAAGTCAGCGCGAATCAAAAAAGGTGACCAAGACAACAACGCTCAGCTAACGACGGTTGACGGTGAAGATAAACTAGTCGCAGTCAATATAGCGCTACATGCGAACAAGCTATCAGTCACTGACAACAAGGGGAATAACCACTTTATTGAAGATGTTGAAGCTAGGGCAGGGAAATACATGCGTATAAACTGGAAGTTTGAAGATGACGTCTTAATTCAATTTGAAGAGGAATCTCAAGACAAAATCCTAGAAGCACTTGAAAAGTCAAATCCTGACTATTTCGCCTAAACTATAGCCGCTCATAGAGCGGCTTTTCTTTTTACTGAAATCCACAAATGATCACTTCACAAGATTGCTAACCTAATCTTCCCCTCTGTACACCGCTAAAACTCTGAGGGCAGGGGAATGCTCTGTTGTGTAATCACACACCTACAACACCCATGTTACCTACGCTGATAGCAATTTCCATATCTGGAATCTACGTAAAACTGAAGCAATTCCGCTTCGAGGACAAACAAAGGAAAACAAACAGATGACTAAAGATGACGTGATTAAATTTCTAAAATCCAACCACCCTTACTTGGAGCTGTATGAAGTTCGAGACAAACACTATCCGAAAAATGCTCGAATGTTTTTGGGCTATACTGGATTCAAATTTAAGCATAACTATTTGGTGGGAATCAACTTTGAGGAAGTCGCTTGGAGTGAAGGTGTTATTTTACTAGATGAATTACGCAGAGCAATTAATATCATAACTCCTACAATGGAGAAAATAGATGGGACAATTAAATTTCATGAAAACGCAAACAAATCCGAATTCCAATCATTCCAACATGCAAATGATGGGACTGAAGAAAAGGAAATGAGAGAGCGTTTCTACGAAGAGGGAAAATTGATAATCTCTCAATTAAATGTTGTTAGGTCTCTTTTGACTTCTTAGACAAAGGAGAGCTTGAAGCTCTCCTAAACAATAATTAAACCCAGCTTTGAAGCTGGGTTTTCTCTTCCTCCTAACCACATATACTCACTTCAGAAGATTGCCAGCCTGACCGCACGTATTCCCCCACATAAACTGCAAGGGCAGGGGAGTGCGCTGTTGCGTAATCATACACCCACAACACCCATACTACCTTCGCTGACAGCAATTCACCTTATCTGGAATCTATGTAAAACTGAAGCAATTCCGCTTCGAGGACAAAACAAGGAATACAGAGAAATGACACATTCTAATTTTATAGTTGCAAGATTGCATGACGTCGATTTTAACCGCATTTTACAGGAGTCTCTAGCTGCTATCGCCAAACAAGCTTTGGAGGAGCAATGGCCGGATGGCTATATTAAGCTGGCACTAACACAGCATATGGTTGGAGCATCAATTTGCCGTGACAGTCTAAATAATCAAATCGAAAACAATTTTGCCGATTACGCAAAAAAACTTCTCGAATATTTTGATGATAAAATTACTGTAGAATTCACAAATAAACGACCTGAAGGCAATGGCTATGATTCAGCTTATTTTGATGTCAATTTAAAGCAAGCGTTTTTATTTTAAATTCAACCTAGCTTCGGCTAGGTTTTTCTTTCATTTGCAAACACCAAATGATCACTTCACAAGATTGCTAACCTGGCCGATCCCCTGTACACCGCACAAATTCTGAGGGCAGGGGAATGCGCTGTTGCGTAATCACACACCTACAACACCCATGCTACCTACGCTGATAGCAATTCACCTTATCTGGAATCTATGTAAAACTGAAGCAATTCCGCTTCGAGGACAAAACAAGGAATACACCATGAGTAATACAGAAACACTGTTGGATAGATTAGAAAGACTAGGTCTAAGCTTACCGATTGCTTTTAATTTTAATGATAAAAAGAGGCTGAGCGCTACGTCTACAGATGATGAACTTCTTACTGAATACAAGAATATACAGGCAAGTATATCCTCCGTACAGAAAGCAAACCTCCGCATTAATCACAGCAATCATAAAAACTAAAAAATTGAAGCGCCTTAAGGCGCTTTTCCTACGTCCTCCTACCGCTAGCGATCACTTCACAAGTTTCCCCTGTCACCTGAACACCTATGCCGTACAGCCATAAACTGCCTACTAAACCATTTACTATGCTACCTATAATGATTACACTAGTTGCATTAATGACTATTTGTAATCAAAATGCCAATTGAAAGAATTTTAACTGAGAGTGACATTCAGAATGTCATTGATAGGAATAGTAAGCCGCCTTTTGCTGCACGCAATAAGGCGCTTATTTTAGCGTCATCCTACTGGCTACTTACCCCAGTTGAAATATGCGGCCTACGTCTTGAAGATGTCATGGATATGTCCGGTCAGTTCTATAATATCTGGACACTGCCTAACTACGTTGCACAAAATGGCGAAGCCCGAGAGATAAGAACATCGACTCACATAGTCAAAATTTTTCAGAAGTATATTGATTGGTGGATAGCAAACGATTTGTATTCTTCGGGACGGAAGGCATACCAAGGACGCGATCCAAAGGCACCGTTTATTGTGAACGACAAGTATCAAGCCTACGCCTTGTCAAAGCGTAGTGGAAACACGACCAGCGTGCTACCAATTGCACTCAACAACAAACTAAACGCGATGCTGGATAACGCTGGGATGAAAGGTTGCACAGCCAGCTCTCTTCGAGATAGCGGCATCAAGCTCTTCTATGACGCAGGAGCGCGATATAACGACCTGCGCGACTTCACGGGCATCAAGACTAAAAAGTCTCTTGACGGAAAGATAAGGCCGCATGAGGCTGAGCTTGAAAGTGTCATGAACACTCTCTTTCGAAGCGTGTGACTTTTAAAGACAACAAGATAAACCAGGGTTTTATAAACAATGAAAGTATACTTAGATGATGAAAGGGCAACTCCTGTTGGTTGGACTAGAGCTTACTGGCCCGATGAGGCCATTTCCTTCCTAGAAACAGGCGAAGTGACTGAAATAAGCCTAGACCATGATTTGGGCGATGATGATAAAGGCACTGGTTACGATGTAGTGCTGTGGATAGAAGAGCAAGTCTTTACGAATGACTTCACACCACCAAAGATGAGAGTCCATAGTGCTAATTCGTCAGCAAGGCAAAAGATGGAACAAGGGATTGACAACATTCTGAACGCGGTACGAAGAAGAAAGTCATGAAGTTAGCAATCACATCAAAAACCGACTTTGACGTCATGTGGAAGGTCTACAGAGCACTCGACATGCTCCAGTATTGTCGCACACCGCTAAGAGAAAAACGGCTTAAAGATCTTATCATAGGAAGGCTGGAGCAGCTTGGGACTGGCGGATTCTCACGAGTCGTTATGGGTTGCCAGGCGTTGATCGACAATTGCTGTGACAAAGAAGCCGACACTTATGAGTTTAGCCCGAAAATTCAAAAAGCCTTAAAGCTTTTAGCTGAAAGTGAAAGCACTCAAAGAGAGGAATAATCCTGTGAATAAATTGAGAACAAAACTCGGGGCATTGTCAGAGAAAACCCCGTTCCAACGCGGCAAGGATGATGCAGCCCAAGGCAAAAAAGCACCAAGCTTCCCGACCACCGATAGTTCATGGGCAGAACGACTGTACAACCAGGGCTACCAGTCTCATCACCGCACAATAGCAGGGGAATAAGATATGAGCGTATTTGACGACATGGAATTTGAGAGTGGAGACGTTGGAAAGATTGTTTCGACAGACAATGGCTACGATGTGATCATTGATGACATAGAATTGGGCAAAGTGACTGTGTCAGGTTTCCCTGACTCAACCGATGCCCAGCAATTCTTAATGTTTGGAGACTGGGCAGATGCTAAAGATAACGATTTTGTGAACTTAACTAACCCAGAGTATGAACTTACGTGGACATTCGAAAGCAAGAAAGTGGAGTATCAAAGATGAGTTTGAGTTATTTAGATGACTTAGCATTAGCTGGCGCAGCGCTTGGGTTCAGTGAAGAAGAGACCGACGAAAAGATGGACTCGGGTTTTGATTTTGAAGACGCAATTTATAACAAATTCGATGTTGATCTGGAGACGTTTTCAAAAATCGCTTCGACTCTTCTATTGCTAACACCTACGGTTAGGTCGCCTCTGAGTGGATCTCTCAGTCACGCCTTTGTCAGAAACTTAGGCGAAGGAAAATACACAGCAATAATAAAGAAAGATGCTACCGAGGAATAAGTTACATGCCTACTAACACTAAGCAACGACTATCAGATGCGAGAAAGCGATTCCAAAATGCCGTTGCGAGAGCAAGATATTGGGGCAACCCAATAGGTGTTAGCCGGACTCACTCAAGCCAATCGCAACGAGATGCTTCGATTGAATATGAAATGGCGCTTGACGATCAAATGGCTATCGCTGATGAAATCGAAAAGCTCGGTGGCAAAAGACCTAAACTTAGGGATTTAAAAGAAGAAGATTCTTCAACATGGAACGCAATAAATTCCGCACTTCATGACAAAAAGTAGCGAATGTACAACAGAGGAATAAGAAATATGTTTAAAGACAACCCTAACCCATTATTGTTTTACCCGTTAGTAGCGAAGATGGAAGAGATTTTAGGCTCACCCACTGCCAATGCCGTTTTATGCTCTAACATAAATCGGAAAGACTTTGAAAAAATACGTACGGACGTAATCGGTTCTTTTGAAGTGGGGGAGTTTGATAAATTTACTGGAGACTTCGGTTCGGAAGTTGAGTTGGGTGACATTAGCGATGCGGTAAGAATAACAACATTCTCTCGCTACCCACAATCAACACCAATGGATAAACCTATCTCTCATAATGAACGATTAGAGTGGTGCACCGAGATAATTCTCCGAATGGATAATGCTGCCAACGGGTAAAACCATATCGCCACCCTTGCATCTTATTCAGCCCCTTATTAACTGTAAAGGAATAAGCCTAATGGCTCAAAAACAGTTTAGTTCCGAGATTGTTGACGGCGTAGATATGGCTTCAGCAATCGTTCTTCATAAGAACATATTACCAACATATTTGTTTTCTAAGATGCCCGATAACATGAAACATATTATGGCACCAGATATATCTGCGGTATTATGGTCGAAAAAATTCATCAAAGCATTCAAGAATAAGAATTTTTGCCGTCTGATAGACAGTATTATTGAATTAGGAAATGATAGCGCATGGAAGGATGACCCTAAGGCTGCACTTATGTTTGGTGACAACAAAATGCCGCCAGATGATGCTCCTCAATTAATATCATACATTAATGTCCGTAAGAAATTATGCGCCAGCAAGTACAATGCTCACTGGGTGTCCTTGGTGATTGCATCACTATCAAGAATGATTGCTGTAAATGCAAGCCGTGGCTTCAAATCTGATGAGTGGAGCGAATTTACATTGGTTTGGTTTGATATTGAACAGCAGTTTTTATCGGGGGACGGGAAAGCTTTTGCTGAATCGTTAGTAGCTGCCGATAGTAAATTTTTCGATAACAAAATGAATTCTTTGATCGGATCTCGTTTAACACACGCCTTGGCTGAACTTTCAATTAACACTTACGATACTGACTTTTTCAATTAAAACGACAAAGGAATAAGCCATGAAGCTTGCCATCGCATCAAAAACCGACTTTGACATCATGTGGAAGGTCTACAGAGCACTCGACATGCTCCAATATTGCCGCACACCACTTCGAGAAAAGCGCCTTAAAAGTCTTATCATAGGAAGGATGGAACAGCTTGGGACTGGCGGTTTCTCACGAGTCGTTATGGGTTGTCAGGTGTTAATCGACAATTGCTGCGACAAAGAAGCCGATACTTATGAGTTTAGCCCGAAAATTCAAAAAGCTTTAAAGCTTTTAGCTGAAAGCGAAAACACAAGAAGTGAGGAATATGATGTTTGATGATTTAACAGTAGATTTGAGTGGTATTACGGGTAAGCATTTAGCCTTTTTTTTTATCGTCTTTGTATTCGTTGTCTTGGCGTTTCTTAAATCTGTGGTTCTTGGAGGGCTGATCCTGTCCTCGTTGCTTGTATTGCTATTCTGGGTGTTTTTGTCTACTCATGATGTAGTCATACTTGTTTCACCTAAAAAGGAATAAGTATGGGTAGATTAACAAAAGCAAAAGAAATACTTGAAATGTCGCTGCGGCGGAGACAGCTGGACAGATAATGGTCTCTTCGTTAACGAATACGAATGTGATCCTTGCGGCCAATTTGTTACTGCAATAGAGTACAAAGAAAAATCCAATATAGGAGAAGAAAAACGTGAAAACAAGAAAGCATCATGTTGCTGTCCTAGATGGCGTGATTCACGACACGTATGATTCAAGCTGCAATGGAGAGCGAACTGTTTATGGTTACTGGTATAAGGTGGGGAATAAAGATGGCTGAATGTGTACATGTGAGCGAAAATGTAATTCGCGATGATCTTTTGCAACAAATATCTATGCCCTACGACTTGGATTGGGACTATTTTCTCGAAACTGTCATTAGAGGGAGCATTACTTCGGGGGACGGTGTGAAAGAATCTTGTGAAGCTTTGAACACGCTTGAGATGGCCGCTTTGAGTAATACACCTCGCAGTGTTTCAAATTCTGATATCGACACTCTAAGAAAGGACATTAAGTATTGTGTGGGGCAATCTGAAAACATTGATTGGAACAATCTTCTAAAGCTAACCTTTAACGCTAAAGTGGTGGCGGAGCGTCAAGGAGTAAATATGGTTTATGCCTCAAGAACTTTAGATGAAATCATATCTGATGCCAAGGAAGCGACAGGGGAATAAGACGATGAACGACTACCTAGAAGATTGGTGGATGTCAGAATTACCACTAGACAGTGATTTCGAAGACATCAAAGAGTAAATTTATGAATTTGATAATGCTAGCTTCGTTTATTTACTTAACTGGATTATTTTTTGTTTATATGGAAACTCATCCTAGCATTTTGAAATCATGGACAGTACATCACACGAAAGATATGTTGCTTAGTATCACTTTCAACAATTTTCTTTTTTGGGTATGTATGCTGATCGCACTAGCAAACATCAGTTGGTGGTTTTTACTCGCCGCTCTTGTAATCGGCGGTTACTTCGCTAAAGACGTTGACGTCATGGGTCTTGCACCTAAATTGGAATGTCGAAATGAACGAATATATTTAACAAAGGAGTAAGAATGCCAAAAATACACCTTAAAACTGTCGGTATTGATGCAAGACAGCAAGGGCAAACAGAATTTGAATATGAAAACCAAACGATGTGCGGCTATGTGCGAAAAAATGTTACTAGAGACATTAAAAAAGTTACATGTTTCTTTTGTCGAAAAAAATCAATAAATGAACAATAAAGCTCAAGAGCGATTAACTTGAAATTTGCCTAAATGATCTACTGACTGAACACCCAAAAGAAGGTAAGCATTTGCTTGTATTGCAACCAGGTCATGCATCCTTTGAAGTGGACGTGGTTTTTTTCGTGCGTTTGCCTCTTTTTCGACACAGCACCATTAAGCAAGAAAATACTCGATAGATTAAAAGGGAAATAAGACACAATACATAGTTACAACTGACCTATAGGCTCTGTAATCGAGAGGTTTGATGAGCAGCACCGACTCACTTTTAACGGTGGCAATGGCGGCTCTGTTAAATATTTAGCAGTTTGGCGAGGATTCGAGTATACCTAATAAAGGCCTTACCTTAATGGCTTAAGACAAATTGCTGGTATAGCTAAGAATATATCTAGAAAAGGGATACGATGAAAGTAAAAGATCAATTTATAGCGCTTCAGAAGTGGTTACTTGAAGAGTCTAACAATTCAAATTTACACGATGGAGCAAGCATAGAGATCGCTTGTGAAGTAAATAAGGAGTTGCAAACTATAACTCCTGGCATTCACATCATGGCATCGGAATTTGATTCACCTCTTTTTATTTCTATAGGTGAGTTACAAGGTGCCATTGAAATTGCATCACAGCATGTCGAATCTATGTTAGCTACAGAGGAATAAGTAACATGTGCTACCAACTTCACTCAATTAAGCTAGAAAGAGGGAGGCAAGATATTAAGCTCCCCGTTGACCATGACATTGTTCAAGTAACCGACAGTGCAAAATTGATAGTAAAAGCCAAGTCTGCACCAAACAACTGTGACGATACAGTGGTGCGTACTTTTGAAGTAATTGGGTGCAATGAGACAATATCTGCGCCAAATTGGAATCATTTCCACACAATTGTATCAGGCACATTTGTTCGTCACGTTATAGAAATATTACCAAGCGAAGAAGCCTCCATCATGTCTAAAGTTGAAGAATTACCTGACCACTTTTACATTGGTAAGTTTTGCAGAAATGCAGATTGCTACTTGCAGGATTCGGCAAGAATGAGTATTGAGTCTGCAAAAAGCTTAATCACAAAGAAGCGAAAAGAAGACTCAAATGACAAGTTTGCAATACTCGGCGTTGTGAATTTCTAATAAAAGTACGTCAATCAAAAACAGCCTAGCAATGAATTAGACATGAACCTACCAGCAACCTCATTGGAGATGGCATGAAATCAAAGGGAAGCTCAATGGGCTTTTGAGCCAGAATTATTAAAACATTTCAATAGCGAACATTGAGTGAGCTTAATATGCCTGAATAAGGATTAAGACGATAAAAGACTGCCTAGAAGATTGGTGGATGTCAGAACTACCACTAGACAGTGATTTCGAAGACATTGAGGAATAGAAGTAATGAGTATGTCGCTACATGAATTTGCAAAAGAGGAAAAGCAACGTTTAGTAAAATTCGTGACTTGGTATGAAGCCATGTCTAAATTAGAGCCAGATAAATTACCAATAATACTCCCTGACGAAAATGAAGCAGTGTGGATTGAGATGTTAATGGATTTTGATCCAAGCTCTCCTGAGTATCAATTTTCTATTACAGAGGAATAATTCTTAATGACTCAATATGAAATTATAGCAGTGTTTATTATTATTCAATTAAGCTATTTGCTTGGAGTGTTTTTCTTTAAGGAAAAAAAGCTAAGGGTATCTAGCAATAAATCCGAATTAATTTGTTTTAGCACCGCTCCGTTCTACTTCGGTGGATGGGTTAGCGCATATGTAAACGGTGTTCCCCAGAATCCAAGCTCTTTATATGTTATATATGGAAATTTAGTTGGTTTTGCATTTCTAGCATCACTGGCATCTTTTATCGCTCAGAGACCTCAATATAATACAAGGAATTGAAACAATGCTAGATGTTTAATGGGCTACCTTTCTATTAGTGATTGCGCTTATTGGCGCTGTCAAATTGGTTGTTAATCGAACCTCAAAATCAGATGATGACTCGGACTTCAATTCTATATTTGCGGTGTTTTTTGGTGTGACGTTAGCGTTTACATTTCTGTTTGATAGAGCAGTTGATACTGGCCTATTTGGTTTAAGAGATATGTTGCCAGTAGGGTCGAAACAGCTTCAGGATTTCACTCTAATTGCAATTGCTCTAGCGTCATGGCTTTCATCTATGTTTGTGTTAATTTTGGGGCCAATGTTTTTCATGGGCGATGACTTAAAGTTCACGTTCTGCAATCCAGCATGGTTAAAATCATTAAAATCAACAAAGGAATAAGTTACATGCCTACTAACACTAAGCAACGAGATGCTTCGATTAAATATGAAATGGCGCTTGACGATCAAATGGCTATCGCTGATGAAATCGAAAAGCTCGGTGGCAAAAAACCTAAACTTAGGGATTTCAAAGAAGAAGATTCTTCAACATGGAACGCGATAAATTCCGCACTTCATGTCAAAAAGTAACGAATGTACAACAGAGGAATAAACAACTTTTTTCGGAGCGTGTTAATTAACAGTGAGCAAAAGATGCTTTTTCAAAAATCAACTGCAATAATCTTTTTGACATGTTTTTCTGTTTTAGGTTGCGATAGCAATGCTTTCCCAGAAGGCCTGTCACAAACTCATAAAAGCACATTCATCGAGGATGAATTTGGCAACAGCGTCGTTAACAGTTATGTACTAGTCGCATTAAACGCTGATTTTAATAATGGTAACGAAGCTCTACGGCTTGCCAGGATTGTCGATGGGAAAGTCATCGGCAGTATTAGCGAGCTTAATATTTGGCAAATAGAAGTGGATTCAAGTAGCCATTCGGAACTTGCTGCGCTTATAGCCTTGTTAGAAAAAGAACCTAGCGTGCGCTATGGCATAATAGACGTTGTAGTTGATGGCGACCATCTTCCACGCCAATAACATATGAGCCGTACTAAATGAGGAATAAGCTCAGAGAATGTTGCTTACAGGCCGCTGCAAAAAGATTGGCCGATTTTTACAGTCACAAAGAAAGGCAAGTCTTGGCGTAAAATGTCATTCCGCCAAAAGAAGTACAAGGATACTGATGGTCATGTGCGCACCACGCCCGTATGCAGATCCATGCAACCCCTCATAAGTGACCTGTTAAAGAACTCAGGTTTGTATGGCGGTAGCACCCACTCTGGCCTTAGAACACTAGCAAGTTGGCTGGATGCTAAAGGTGTCGATCTTGAGGTCATACAGCAGATCCTAGGACACGAAGACCCAGATATGACCTTTCAATACATTGTTCCGAACTTTGACAGAATCAAAATTGCATATGACAAAGTGCTTAGTAACATAAAGTAGAGAAGAAGCCCTTATGGCAAAGAATAAGAAAATCGAGGTAGACGGCTTAAGCGTTACCATTAAAACCGTCAAAGACGGCGAATACATCAGCCTAACTGACATAGCTAGGCGTCAGAACCCAGAAGCACCTGCCGACGTAATAAAAAACTGGCTGAGAAGCAAGAACACAATCCTATTGCTCGGTCTGTGGGAGAAAATGCATAACACAGATTTTAAACTGGTCGAATTCGACCAGTTTAAAAACGAAGCTGGCATGAACCATTTTGTCCTATCCCCACAAAAGTGGATCGAAACCACAAATGCCATTGGCATTAATTCAAAGTCTGGCCGCTACGGAGGCACCTTTGCGCACTCTGACATTGCAATGGAGTTTGCTTCTTGGGTGTCAGTGGAATTCAAACTCTATCTTATAAAAGAGTATCAATTCCTCAAGAGTGAGCAAGCGAAAGAGGTAGAGTGGAACGTCAACCGCCACCTGACTAAAATAAACTATTGCATTCATACCGACGCGATTAAGCAAAACCTAATCCCTCCTGTAGCGAATGCGAAATCATCAGGACTCACTTACGCTAGCGAGGCGGATCTATTAAACCTTGCTCTTTTTGGGAAAACTGCTAAACAGTGGAGGGATGAAAACCCTGACTTGGATGGCAATATTCAAGACCACGCAAACGTCACCCAACTGGTTTGCCTTGCAAACTTAGAAAGCTTAAATGCAACCCTAATAGAAAATAAACTCTCCGCTGAGCGCAGATTGGAACAGCTAAACGCCACGGCGATTAAGCAGTTAACACTGCTTTTAAACGATACTGGGGTTAAGAGACTAATTGAGGAATAAGAAATGTCTGATGTCGTAGTATGCCCATATTGCAGCCATGAACATAGCCCCACGGGCAGTCATGAAGATGATAGTGGGGAATGGGAATGCGATAAATGCGAACGAGAATTTGAGTGCTTAATTGAGTACGACCCTATCTACACAACAAGCATGATAGAAGAGGAATAAGGACGCTTGCTATTAGATTAACGTTCATTAGTATCAATGTCGTACAGACTACGGCAGCGAAAAGTAATCGTAAGTCCGGTTTTGCTTACAGCATAACTGTTCGTGATGACCTGTGTGATCAGGTTTGATTAGTAATTAATGAACGGAATAAGGAAAAATCTACAAAATTTTTTTCTACTTTTCAATGGTATTAACAAAATCGAAGTGTTTAGAGCTGAGGAGTAAATTTGGCAAAAGGTAAGAAGGCAAACAGGCTAATGAACCGTCTTATTTTGAAAAATTTGGGTAAGATATATTTGAATGCTCATGATTTTCGTCTGAGTTACTTTGCCCAAGAAGTTGAAAGACGAACAAATTACTCTAGTAGAACAATATTGAAAGCATATAGAGCTAGAAGCGTTAGACTTAGGGAAGCCGCAAAGGAAGTGGTCAACAAAGGGAAGTCTACCGCTGTAGCTGCAAACGAATACTGCATTAAAATGTGCGATTTAGAGTTAGCTTGTAAGCAATATAGGGAAGAATTAACTTAGTGAATAATTTAGTTGTTAAGCAATCAAACTAATGCATGTGTCCTCTCGCTAGTTTTGAAGGTAGCAGATATACCGGAATGGAATGGTGATTACCAAGACTAAAGCAGCGCAGAACAGTCTTCGCAAAGGCAACCACCGCATTTTTTGGATTATGCAGTTACGTAATCGTCAAGAAAAATGCAGTATCCTCCGTGGTTTCGGTAAACTACCAGGAAAGCACATTTAAATGAGAAAAAATGTTTAAAGATTCAAACAAACCAAGAAGTTTAGAACCAAACACCCCCATTTCTAAATGCAAGTGCGGTGAGCAAGCTGTGCGCATTTGCGACAAGACGCCCAATGGTGGTTGGGGCACACTGAAATGCGGCGCTCCCATGTGCAATAAGTGCAGATGTGACTGTAATGAAATACTTATTTTCTAAAAACTCAGGATCGATTACGAATGAAATGTTTCAAAGAGATACCTAAATCAGAATGGCCTAGTCAGCAGAAAAACCTGACAAGAGTGTTTATCAATAAAGATTTTCTAGTTCAGGAATTTGATGAAGGTACTGTAACACGCCTTAGCATCTGCTGTACAAAAAGAAAAGGGTCGAAGTGGGCGGATGGCATCACTTGGGATCAATTAAACAGCATTAAGTCAGCTATCGGCTTCGCAAAAGAATTCGCAGTTGAGTGCTATCCAGAAGAGAAAAATATCGTTAATGTGGCAAACATGCGACACTTGTGGATCATGAAGGAACGCCTCCCCTTCGCATGGTTGAGACAATAATGGAAAAAGCAATATTTGACACGTCAGAGGCACTATCTCGACATGGTGTAGAGGTTTTGCGACATATAATGGTTCGTGGAAAAATGCGGTAAGCGCTGCTATCCAATCAAGAGAGTGAATGCAGTCGATGCAGCGAAAACCTCTATTGCTGACATCATTTTTGTGAGCTGGCCTCCCTATGAATGTGACGCGGTAGTGGAGGCAGCAAGGGCGTGGGGCGCTCAAAGAAAGATTATCTACATTGGAGAGCTTCAATGTGGCTGTAATGCGCCAGATGAATTCTTCGAGAACTATAAATACCGCATAATGAATCTCGGATTCGTTAGCTTTGAGGGTATTCATGATAATGTTTGTATCGGAAACTGTATGAATGAGTAGGTTATTATGATCAACATCACTAAAAGCGCTTTGAAATTTTTCATAGGTAAATTCAATAGTATCTGCTTTCATGAGTATGAGGAAATAGCTGATTCTGGAGGAGATCCACCAGCTAGATTCTACCGCTGCTCAAAGTGTCCTGCTACTAAAATAGAAAGACCGAAGCTATATAGGAATTGTAGCTGTGACTAATCTATGTGGAAAAACCATGTCCCCCGAAGAACTAGCACAAGAAGCTATAGCCCAGTCTAAAGTTGATGGAGTAATCAACGAAGCCAGGTTAATTGAACTTGTCTCATTTGCTATTAAAGCAAAATACAGACAGGGTATTCGTGACGAATCGGCCTTCCAACAATCGAAAGCCTCAAATTATCACGAGTTGTCTAACAAAGGAGTTAAATATGGAAATCAGAAAGCCTATCACAATTGATCAAATAGAACTTACATCGGCTATCCTAAAGTCTCTGGGTGAGCAAAACCCATTACTACAGGCTGAATTTGACTTCACTCTCTTTAACCCAGTGATCAAAGCTGTGAACGACCTCAAAGAGTCGCTTATATTAGAAGGGGATCAACTGTTCAAATGCGAATGCGACAAAGCGCATGGACATAGTGATGATTGCCAATTAAGAGGCTTACAGGCGTATGACCCAACAGAGAAGTTCGAAGAGGAATGGCAGAATCTTGTATCAACATTTCAAAATTTAAACGCAGAACAGTCTCTAAGCTTTTCAGAATTATCTGACCTGATTGGGGAAGATAAAGGAAGAGTCAAAGCACTTATATCCGAAGGACTATCTCGAAGGCTCTTTCAACGGAAGAAAGATGATCGCTTTTACTCATGCTTTGTTGATTTCGACAAGGGTTTTAAAGATAACGAAGTTTATTAAGCTTAGAGGAATACTACATTTTCAATAAAGTAGGTTAAACATGCTAAATCAAATATCTGACTTAATGGACGAACTTCTTGACAAGACTGGTGAAGACAATGAAGAATACATTGAATTATCCTCAGACTTCAACAACCTTTATGCCGAAGCAAGGAGATTAAAGGATAGAGTTGAGGCACAAATAAGCCAACATCAAGCATAAGTCGACGACCAGCTGCACTAAAATGCAGTTGGCAATGTAAACTACATTCGGTGTATTTTGGTAATTCTGCGTGACCGTGATTTTGCATGTGCGGGGCGCGACATGAATTTATATCACAGCCGTTGCAACCACGCTGCGATATCAGCTAGTATAAACTTTTAGCCCATACGAAAAGAGTAAATAATGACTACCCGATTTAAAATGAACGAAACTATGCTGCTTGAACTATTAACAGGTAAGACTGTACGCACAACCTCAGCAAACGGCGAAGACGTTGAATTTTTTTTGGAAGACATGGGCATAGATAAAGTCTCAGCAATTTCTCAAACGGCCATAAAACAGGTTCAGGATTCATTAGCCAACCGAAGTTAATAGAAAATATTAACTTTTACTACCTTAAGATGAATCAATCAGCAAACCATTCTCATTAAATATTCATTAAACAACTCCGAGCGCTGAAAGCGCCCAGAGTTTAACTACTGTACGAATGATTTTAATTGCTCAAAAGTTAGTAAATATTTTTCAAGATATTTTGTAAGTGCACTCGCTGGGTTCTTTGGCGTATTTCCATCGTCAGTACCATAAAGCTTGCTTGCAGCATGAGTAGCACGCTCACTCTCCTGACAAGTTTTCACCACAAGATTAAACTTTGCCTTCTCCATCATGTTCATGGACAAAGCCCTGTCACCCAAAATCTCACTAGCCCAATCCACATCTCTCCCTTTACCACCTATTGCGTTCCAGCCTGATTTAAGCCGCTTCATTTCACTAGCCACAACATCTTCATTTATCACACCTGCGTCAGACAAAGTCCCCATTCGCTCAATAGCCGCTGCAAGATCACGGAAGTTATGAGACCATTCAGAAGTAGGCGATGTCGCAAATGCTAAAAACTTCTCTCTGGCTTCTTTATTGAACCGCAATACTGTGCCGTAATTATTTTTATATTGAGCCATTTCGTAGTCAATATTTGACGAAATATCTTCTGGCCGATCTTTAAGCCCAGGAAGAGTGAAATGCCATAGATTGATTCGAGCCAACAAATCGTCACGAAAATTACCTTTTCTTACTTCCTGATATAGATCTACATTTGTACCGCAAACTAGAACGAAATCAGACTTTTCCTCTGAATCACTTCCCATCGGGTTATACTGTTTTGACTCGATAGCATCGAGAAGCATCCCCTGAACGGGCAAAGGCAACTCTTTTACTTCATCCAAAAACAACAACCCCTTGTCTGCATTCTTTAACGCGCCTTTACGACTTGACGCTGCCCCAGTAAAAGCGCCCTTAACATGACCGAAAAGCACAGACTGCGCCTGCTCTGGCTGTAACGTCGCACAGTTGATGTAAACAAATTTACCACCCAGAATGTTTTTTGATTTCTTCAACCTGTAGATCATTTTGGCTAACTGGGTTTTACCTGCGCCAGTCGGCCCATCGATTAAAAAGGGACGATTATTGTTTACTGCAACACGCTCGACTAGCGATATCATTTGATTGTATCTTTCGTTCCGAGTCTCAATTCCTTGCTTCAAGACACTTTCGTCTTTTTCTGCCAACTTTCCAGTCAACTGATGAAAAAGATCGTACTTTGCCAACCTTAAGTCAATGACACGATTGTTCCCTTTTACAAATTCATTATCTATCCCTATGTGCTTATTAGCATCGTATTTGAGACCAGAACTATAAATTTGGACAATCTTAGCATTCAAATAATTTGCCTTAACAAGCTCAAACCATGCTATCTGCTGAACTACACTACCAGTAGTAAAGTTGATAAGATAATCATCACTTCTTAGCTTCAGTACAAAATTGGACTGCTTAAGCAACGACTCACTTGGCTCGAACGGATCATCAAATTCCATAGTGAATGGTTTAACGATCAAAGATGGATTAACTCTCTTCATATCCCCTATAGTTAAATCCAACAATTGATCTGATTTCCCATCGTGTATTAGGTAATAATGGGAGATGCCCAATTCTGGGTGACAGCAACTTGCTACCGTAGGACGGAAACGCTCCCATCTCTTCTCATTAAATCCTCGTGCATCCTTTTGCGTTCCAAGAAACCCGATCATTGTGGTCATAATATTCTCCTAAATAGACTCCACAAAGCATAACGCTCCTGAGAACTTATTCAATATCTTTTTGGATATAACGCTTATCCATTTTGATATTAACTCAACAAACACCAAACAACACACTGCTAAGATCTAAACTTGCACAACCGCCGCCATCAAAGGCTTGGAAGCCAATTTCAAAAACTTGGCACGTCAGTTGATTTGTAAATTTCAAATTTTTTCAAAAGAGCAATAATTATGGGAAACTATATTTACGAAGAAACTGACGGCTACCCAATTAAAATGTGGACAAAAGGTGTTCAGGTAGGCGAACGAGCCAAAGAGCAACTAAGAAACATTTCTAAAATGCCATTTTTGAAGTCTCATATAGCTTGTATGCCAGACGTTCATTGGGGAAAGGGCGCAACTGTTGGCTCCGTCATTGCCACTAAAGGTGCCGTTATCCCAGCTGCGGTTGGTGTGGATTTAGGTTGTGGGATGTGTGCTGTTAAGCTTTCTTTGAAAGCACATCAGTTGCCAGACAACCTGAAGAAAATTAGAAATAAAATTGAGCAACTAGTACCTCATGGCAGAACCAATAATGGCGCAAAAGGTGATAAAGGGGCGTGGAGCAGATTACCTTCGTCACATGAACGGCATTGGGTCGCATTAAAAGACAGGTATGACGCAATACTTAACAAACACCCAAAGGTGAAAGCCTATAACACATATCAGCATATGGGAACACTCGGAACAGGCAATCACTTCATTGAAGTTTGCCTTGATGAATTTGATAATGTTTGGATCATGCTTCACACAGGCTCAAGAGGCGCTGGCAACAAGATTGGCTCATATTTTATTGAGCAGGCAAAACTGGAAATGGAGCGTTATCACATCACTGATTACCTGCCAGATCAAGACTTGTCTTATCTTGTAGAGCATACCTCATTATTTGATGACTATGTAAACGCGGTTGAGTGGGCACAAGATTATGCAATGCATAACCGTGCAGCTATTCTTGAGTCAACATTACAAGCATTAAGATATTACCTTCCAGAGTTCACTGTTGATGAGCAGGCAATAAACTGTCATCACAACTATATCTCTCGTGAATCGCATTTTGGCGATAACGTTATCGTAACGAGAAAGGGGGCAGTGAGAGCGAGAAAAGATGAACTAGGGATCATACCTGGAAGCATGGGAACTGGCTCGTTCATCGTCAAAGGCCTTGGAAATCATGATAGCTTCTGCTCATGCTCTCATGGCGCTGGCCGTGTTATGTCTCGTGGTGAGGCCAAAAAAGCAATATCTATTGATGACCACAAAAAAGCAATGCAGGGGATTGAAGCTCGATTAGACAAGGACGTATTAGACGAATCACCAGCTGCTTATAAAGACATTGGAAAAGTAATGGATGCTCAGAGCGACCTTGTTGAAATCATGTACAGACTAAGACAAGTAATAAACGTTAAGGGCTGAAGCCATGAAAATTAAAGCCGCATACGTGCGGCTTTAAGTCATGCCTAATGCACTAGCAAAAGTGTATTACCACAAACTACACGTGATGATTTTTCGGCAGTGCGTGACATTTCGCGTCTATGAACAAATTTTTGAAATAATAAATCCCATAGAACAGACTACTTCCCATTAGCCAGCACTATTTAATTCTATATTCTATGGGAATCTTTTATGTCTACACGCAATGCAACTTTAATAGCACTGACGACCTTTTTAATAGGCTCGTCTTTCTGCGCATACGCACAAGAAAATGATTCTTTCAATATGACGGTCACAGGAACGATAGACAAATACTGTGAATTAACAATAAATTATGATGATAGTGCTGGTAAACAAATTCAAGCTGGCGCACCACCAGCCTCCTTAACACATCACTCTGGTGATGAGTTTTATCTTGTTGGCTCATCGTCTATTTCTGCAAACTGCTATGGCTCTGAATATGTAGTCAACTTTTACACTGACGATGTCGGCCCTCAAATACATTCTGATGATAACTATCAAATTGCGGTGACAGCTGAAATGCTTGATGCGTGGGGTGGGGGATATGCAACTGAGCATTTCTTTGACAATGGAGCCTCTACAAACGGCTATTTTGCAACTTCTGCTGGCGGCGGAGCCTACTCTAATACTTTTACTGCAATCTTTCGCTCTTATATAGCCCCCATTAAAGGCGGGTTAAATAATTTGCCAGATACGTTCTCGACTGTTGTACCAATAACCATTGTATTTAACGAGCAATAACTTAAGTTATTGCTCCGCGCCACTACACAACGTGATAGTTGTCAAACAGAGACCATCTAAAAAATGGTTCGTCAATCTTCCTTTCAATCATGGTATCCGTCCATTCCGCAAGAACATCTTCTGTAAGTGTTTCTAGAGTATAACCATCAACGAATTTTTGTAAGCTATAGTCCGGTTCATTTGTCTCTTTTTCCAATAAACGGTACTTCTTAGTCAAAATTAAATCGGAGATCATGACTATTCGCTCGATAGCATGTTGCCTACTAACTTCTCGTGTACTTTGTATACCCATTGCTAATACCTCGCCAATACATCCTTAAATTGCTGATACATCGAACTTAGCTCACCTGGCATGTCATTGCCAAACAGTAGTTCCATTTTCTTTTCTAACGTTGCAACTTCATCACTCAGTTTATTACTAACACATTCGTTAATCACTTTTATTGCCATAATGTGACGCGTTTCCAACTCAAAATCATCGCTATAAGAATCAAGAAAGTTTTCCCAAATGTCGTCGAATATTCTCTTATCTGACAGAATTGCCAATCCCACATTCTCTCCACAGACAACGCCTGCCATCCTAACAAAGTCGATTGGCACACCATGGTCTGTAAGTTGGCTTGATATCAACTCGATCACTCTGCGCTGATTATCAGTAACACGTAGCTCATAGGGATCACATGTCTGAATTGAATCGACATTCTCACCACTCAAAACAGATAAATTTGACAGCAACTTTTGGTCGAGGGGTTGACCTTCGAAGGTTAGCACCTTAAGCGTATTGAATTTGACATTGAAAACCTCAGGGAGGTCTTCTTTATTCTCATACGCATTCAGCAAAGAGATTAACTCTTCTTGCTTATACGGCACACAATTGACCCAGTATGTTATACTTGATGCAACTTGATGAATATACTTATCTTCAAGCTGTACGCTTAGATGAGTTGGGTTATGCGGAAAGTAGACCGCATACGTGTGCTCACAGAATAAAACATCATTGTTATACTTCGGATGTTTATATACTGCTAACACTTCCCAGCACGATTTGCCATCCGAAAATGACTCTGCAACTTGTCGCTCGTTTCGTTGCTTGATGTTTGCTCTGACATCCAACATCAAGCCATAATGCTCGCACACTTTATACAGCAGTTGGAGCTTCTCAAACATCTTCTCAAGATTGTTGAAGCTCAGATCTTTAATTGCTATTTCCATTGACCACTCCTTATCTAGTGTACAAGACATTAATGGTCAGAACAGGACTGTCAACTACTAAAGTCCACCTGATTATAGCTATATTGAAGAGGGCTAAGCGGCGATATAAGTGCGCCCAAAACATTGAGCCGCAAACTCCCTGTCTTTTTGTGACGCTTTGCCGATATTTTTCATCAGTATTTGGCGCAGTAGATCTTGTTGGTGACGTTCCATTTCAAAGGTTTCTTTAAGATAAACCTGTTTTTGCTTCTCTTTGCTATAAACTTTGAAAGAAACATATTCACCTGAACATCTCAGTTGCGTATACATGGTGTTAGACCCGTTATACAACATGGTTATTATTTGCCAAGTCCTTGCCGCCTCGCGACGGTCAAAATATATTTCTGGGCTATCATTAAAACCAGGCTCTGATAACCATTCAATTAATCCGGTAAGTCGCTCATGGAAGGAACTAGAACTGTACGACTGCATAACATGCCAATTACTAAGAGTTTTAATTACTGAGGATATTATCAATATTTTCTTGTACATACAATCGAATGACTGTTGAATCCATTTCAAAACTGTATTAACTTCAACCAGATCTTTTTTATTGTAGGCATAGCATATGAATAATTTAGCTTCAAAAATGTTGAATGCTGTTGTTGATAAGTGGGGAAGCAAAGACTCGGCGCTGATTGAATCAATCGTTAATAGCCACACTGATGAGAAAGCTGCTTGCTACGGATTTACTGTGACTACCTTAGCCAACTTAACGGGTAAGCATGAGACAACTGTGAGAAGGAGACTAAAGGAACTTAAAAGATTAAATGTAGTAGTAACTTTTGAGTTTCAAAATCAGCCGACTAGGTTTTGGCCTAAAGGTGCTTTAGACGCATTGAAAGAGCTTATATAAACTACAAACTATTTAAAATGAGGTAGGTGTTCTCAAATGAATTTAAAAACACTTTAAAACTACAATCCGCCACCGAGACTTCGTGCCGCTTCGCCGTCGTCGCTTTACGTACCACCTGACTCTATTTTCAAAAATGAAAACTATTTTACCATCAACACTTGCGTTACCTTCCTATAACACTCAAAAGTATGTGGACGAATTATACAACTCAGGGATACGACTTATCCACCTAGACCTCATGGAGAAACCATTTGTAAGTGCTGACTGGAATGGTGAACACGCCATGCTTTTAGCTTTAGCGAAGTACACAGACCTTAAACTAGACGTCCATTTAATGACGAATAACCCGTCCGATTTTTACTTTCAGCACCCAGAATCAATTGATTGTATTAACGTGCACTTAAAACATGTGCATGAAAACAAATCTTTGCTTCAGAAGATGAGACGAAAGTTTGGCAAGGTGGGTATTGTTATTAATCCAGATGAAGAACTTGACTCGATAAACTCCTTCATTAGTGAAATTGACAGTGTCATTTTAATGTCTGTTGAGCCAGGTAAGGGGGGTCAAACGTTTTTAAGTAAGTCATTTAAAAGAATTGCGGAGCTAAGGGCTTTACTTAACACAATGTCCCCTCATCGAGACATTTGTATAACAGTGGATGGCGGAGTAAATGATATGAATATTGATAGAATATTTGAAAACGGCGCTAATAAAGTAGTAATTGGCTCATTCCTATTTTCTGAAATGACGCCATCTACAACTTTAAGAAAACTACTTAGTTAACCTTTCCATGGATTTCACATTAAAAGTAACTTTTTCGCCTCCGTCAGTCGGAAACATTACTTTTACGTATTCGTCGACAACAACCTTAAAAGTATCCATTCCAGCATTAGTTGGGCAGCTTTTACCAACAACCTGCAAAGCATGTTCAGTCATTACAGTCATAAAGTAGCAATCAACAGCTGATTCTTTTAGCAATATCGGTTTACCTTCTTCATAAGCGTGATGACCAATCACCGTTGTCTCTACTGTTGTTGCCAATGCAGAAAAGCTCATAAGAGCAATAAGTAAATACTTCATACCTTCCCCAATACTGTTACCATCTCGTCAATGATTTTATCACCCAACTTTTTCCTGTAGCGCTGTTCATTGTGCTCAAGCACAGTTACAAGCGACTCTCGCGCAAAAAGCCTTTCGGATTCTTGAATTTCTTCAGCTCGCGTACCGTCAATATTCAAACGATAACAAACACGATCATCTAAGAAATTAAAATAGTATAGCGGATGCCGCGTAATATTTTTCAGGTGAATTTTAAGCAACTTGCTATCGTACCGCCCAGAGTCCAATAGTTGCTCGTGAATACGAATCGCAAACGGGCAGTAAGGCTTGTTGAAAAGCGTTGGGTATGCCACTTTTAGCTCACAGTGCATACGCAGGATAGCAGCCTGCTTTCTACGAAATTGTCTTTTATTCACATCAAACCTTCTAAGCAATTTGACTCCTTTATAAGCGCATAAGTGACAAATTATACTAATGCGTCCACCAATTATTCATCGAAAGGAAAAACAAATGTCTAAGCACTTCGCACCTATGTTTGCTGAATTCACCAAAGGGCATGAGTTAGTAGGACACCTACCTAGACACGTCACCATTTTTGGAAGCGCTAGAACCAAAGAAGAAAGCCGTGAATACAGTGAAGCTTACCAACTGGGTTGGGAACTAGCTAAACGAGGTCATAATGTGGCTACAGGCGCAGGAGACTGCGGCCAAATGCTTGCTGCTAACAAAGGCGCATGGGATAGCGCCAGAGAACATAACAACAATTCACTATCTATAGGTTATTCAATAGAGCTAGAGATGGAACAAGAAGCTAATGAGTTCTGCGACATCTTACATGAATGCCAATACTTCAATTCGCGCAAATGGTTTTTGATCACTCGTGCATCAGCCATTATTGCTACGCCAGGAGGAATAGGCACATTAGAAGAGATCTTTGATGTTTGGACAAAGGTACAGTGTAATAAAATCAAAAGACCCTTACCGCTCATCCTTTTTGATACAAGTTACTGGAGTGGCCTAGTAGCGTGGATGAATAACACACTACTAGCAAGAGGCTTTATATCACCTGATGACCTTAGCATGGTACTCGTTACGGACTCTATCGATGATGCTATAAACCATATCGAGAAGCACACATAGGCATCTGCACTTTCCATTTCCAAAAATTATTGGATTTTCAAAACCTCATCCGTATACTCACTGTCGATAAATAACGGGTGTAAAATGGTAACTACAGTAGACGCAAAACAATTAAGCTTAGCGCTGGTGCACGGAGAAGAGGTGTTTGACACACCCAATGATCTCTACATCCCACCAGATGCACTTGAAGTCTTTCTAGAGAATTTTGAAGGGCCGCTTGATTTTCTTCTCTATATAATACGCAAAAAGGGGTTCAATATCCTTGAACTCCCTATCAAACCAGTTACTGATCAGTATGTTGAATACGTAAAGACGATGCTGGCACTTAATCTTGAACTCGCTTCAGATTATCTAGTTATGGCCGCAACGCTAGCCGAGATAAAAAGCAGAATGCTACTTCCCATCGAGGCAGATTCCGAAGAGGATGAAGAAGACCCAAGAGCAGCATTGATTAACAAGCTAATTGAATATGAAATGTTCAAAATGGCGGCTGAGGATATCAGCCAACTTCCTCGCGAAGGCAGAGATACGCATAGAGTAACTGCAAACCTCAATCCTGACTGCGAAGCCGCCAAACTACTACCTGAAATCACATTGCTCGACTTAAACAATGCTTTAAACAATGTTCTTGGCAGAGCTGAAAAGTTCAAGAAGCATGAAATTAAAAGAGAAGTGCTTTCTACTCGTTCAAGAATGAACATTATTATAACTAGATTACACTCGACAAATGATTACGTGCCTTTTGAAGAGTTTTTCACTCCAGAAGAGGGAAGGCAGGGCGTGGTAGTTACCTTCCTCGCAATACTTGAGCTATGCAAAGAAAAAGTATTAACAATCATTCAAGCTGGTCAATGTAGCCCGATCCACGTAAAACTTGCCAACGAAAATATTAGTCTGGAGAACGTACTGCGATGAGCCAGCCAATTAATGACAATCAGCTAAAGAAATTGATAGAAGCTAGGATATTTATTGCCGAAAAGCCAATATCCCTCAAAGAAATCATGTCCTCTGTTTTAGACGATTATTCAGTTACCCCTAAACGCGTCAAAACGCTATTGGAACAAATAAAGCATGATTATATTGACAGAGGAGTAAATTTGGTTGAGTCAGGGGAGGCCTATTCTTTCCAGACATCAAGCGAAATTAACGAACCGCTGTCTAAAGCCATCGCTGAGAAGCCGCCCAATTACTCCAAGGCAGCATTGGAGACGTTAGCAATCATTGCTTACAAACAGCCAATTACACGAGCTGAAATTGAAGAAATTAGGGGAGTAGGGGTTAGTAAGCAAATAATGAAAATGTTTGCCGAGCGAGGATTCATCAGAAAAGTCGGGCACAAGGAACTCCCTGGGAGACCAGTTCTTTTTGGGACAACAGTTGGATTTCTGCAACATTTCCAGTTAAAGTCGTTGGATCAACTCCCAGCTTTACGAAGTGTTAGTGATGACGTTGCGGCAAAGGCTGCATCTCAAATGGCTATTCCGCTGGACGACAATAACGAGAACACTTCTGACGAGGTGCCAGTGACTGAAGATGATATCGAGAAGGAGTTTCCTGATGGGTAATGAAAAACTAGAAGGTGCTATTTCAAGCATATTTGAAGGAATACTTTCAGGCGTTAATGCTGAAGCTGAAGAGTTGGCTTCTCATTTTCCTGCCAAGCTAATTGAGCAAGTAGTTTCTTCAATACAAAGAAATGACTATGAGATCATAGAATATCTTGTTAACTACAAATGGGAACTTGCTCTTGAGGGGCTTATTGCAAAAGCTACAACAAAGTCAGATTCACAGTGGTTACTCATCAATGCAAGGTTTATTGAGAGGCACTTTGAGCAGCAGATAGTGCTAAATGAAGGCAATGCTTGCTGTCATGATAAGAGTAAAACCATCGTCAACAGTCTACTCAGACACTTTGAAACAGGTGAACCAATTTCATTTAACTATGAACAGGAATATACCTACCACTTACCGGAAACTATCTTTACAACACACTCCTCTATCATTAACTTCTATCGAGGATTGAAAGATTTATTTTATGGTAAGCCGACTAAATACATTACGTGTTTGGCAGACATCCAAAAGCAGGTACTAGCATCCAAGGTAAGCTAACACCTATCGCAATAACCAGGACAATTTTGAACATAATATGCGCTTAAAGAAGATTAAACTATCGGGATTCAAGTCTTTTGTTGACTCCACTACAGTGGCGTTTCCGCAGCAAATGACCTGTATCGTAGGCCCAAATGGATGCGGAAAGTCTAATGTGATTGATGCCGTTAGGTGGGTGCTTGGAGAATCATCCGCAAAGAATCTTCGTGGAGACAGCATGACTGATGTTATCTTCAATGGCTCAGGCCAGCGCAGCCCTAACTCCCAAGCGAGCGTTGAACTTGTTTTTGACAACACAGAAGGCAAACTTCAAGGCTCCTTGGCAGATAGAACAGAGATTTCTATCAAACGGCAAGTAACCAGAAAGCCCGAAACCAAATATTTCCTAAATGGAGAGAAATGCCGGAGAAAAGATATCATTGATATCTTTTTGGGAACAGGCATGGGAGCTAGATCTTACGCCATTATTGAGCAAGGGATGGTTAGCAAACTCATAGAGTCAAAACCTCAGGAGCTACGCGTTTTTCTCGAAGAAGCGGCTGGTATTTCAAAATATAAAGAGCGTCGGAAAGAGACTGAAAATCGCATACGCCATACAGAAGACAACTTAGCTCGTCTCGGAGATGTGATGCACGAGCTGACAAAGTCTTTGGACAAATTAAAACGTCAGTCTGCAAATGCGATAAAATATAAAGACTTAAAAGCCAAGCAGAAACAGTTAAAAAGTGATCTGGCTGCTTTACGGTTTAAAACTGCTAGCGACCAAACCATTAAAGTAGAAGCCCAGATTAGTGAAAAACGCACTGAACTTGAATCATATAAAGCTGACTCTACAAAGTCCGATTCAATTCTTATCGCGTTGAAAACTGAACGTGACGAAGGACTGCAAGAGCAGGACGAACTACAAAAGCATGTCTTCCTTATAGAGAAACAGATCTCGCAAGCCCAACAGGAAGTAAAGCACCTAAAGCAACGTCAAGCACACCTCCAATCTGAAATCGAAAAGACGCAACACCTTATCTCTCAAGCAACGGAAATCATCGAAGAAGAGACCGCCGAGATCGAAGAGATTCAATTAGACGTTGATTCCAGTAATCCCGAACTTGAAATACTTCGTGAAAAATATGAAGCCGCGCAAGAACAATTAGATGATGCTGAGTCCTCGTTACAAGAATTCACTGATGCGTACAATCAACTCACATCTCGTTCATCTGAGTTAAAACATAAGCTTTCAACAACAGAAAACAACATAGTCAATGACAATCGGATGCTGTCGCAAACGACAGAGCGATTGGACGATCTGAAAGAAGAGCTTAGCATCACCATCTCAGAGACCTCCAATGAATCAAGCGAAGCTCTTTCCCTTGAACTTGAGAGTGCTCAGCTTAAACTGGATGAGCTAACCAGCACACTTGATGAGCTAAAAGAACAGGAAAGCTCAATAAAGCAAGAAGTGAAAAGCGAATCCTCTAAACTGTCGGAACTCACAAAGTCCCAAAATAAAATAGCGGGTACATTGGAGTCATTACAGTATCTTCAGGAGAAGGCAGAGAAGGGCACTGATGAGTTGAACGCGTGGCTTAGTGACTCTAATATCTCCGCGAAGTCCCTTCTGTCTGAAATTAAAGTTAAAGATGGCTGGGGAAAAGCAGTAGAAGCAGCTCTCTCTTTAATCGGCAACCCGATTGCTATCGATAAAGAGCCAGACAATTTGCCGGATGTCGCACTTAGCGCCATCTTTTCATCCAGCCGTGAAGCTAAAACAGGAACACTAGCGTCAGTAGTTACTGGCGACTACATACCGGAACTGTTCAACTTCATAGCGATATCGGATGAAGTTGAAGCTCCCATGCATATTTCAACAAGTGGCCTTATCAAATCTTCAAATTGGGTATACACGGGCAAAGAAGATAGCCAAAGTGGATATTTTGCCAGAAAGACTGAAATTGAAGAACTCAGCCACCAGCACGAACAGATCGTTGCTCAACTTGAGGAAATTACTAATAAGATTGATACGCTAAGCGAAAGAGAAAATGCTCTACTCAATCAGATAATGGATGTCAGCTCACAAAGTAGCGCCGAGCAGCAAAAGGTAACAACGCTGAGCACCGAACTTCGCATCAAAGAACAACAAGCAGACGCTGCAACCAAAAAAATCGATAGACTAAAATCTCAAATCTCTAGCTTACAGGCAGAGGTAACAACGACTGAGCAGCGTATTGAAATCAACAATGAGCTTGTAGAAACCACACGCATGAGCTTAGAAGAGTGCGAAGAACAACTACTTGAGTCAGAAAACACTCTGTCGCAATCAAAAAACCATACGCAGACGGTGCGCTCGACCACAATGCAGTACAAGGACAATCTGCATAGAATTGAAATGGAATCCTCTTCGAAACGCTCAAAGCTTGATGGCCTAAAAGCTAGCCTTCAAAAAACGACTACTGAGATCAATCGACATAAAGAAAATCTTGATGCTTATAAGTCTGAACTTGATGCAAGCCATACACCCATTGAAGAACACATGGAAGATGAGCAAATCAAACTACAAGAGCTATCTGACGCCCAAGAAAAACTTGATAGATTCAAAATATCAATGTCGGGAATTCTTGAAAAGATTTCTGATGCCGAAGCTGCACAAGCATCTTCAAAAGAGTATGAATCTCGTATAGCGGAGGCTATTAACGATCTGAAAATTCATGCTGAGCGGCACATGATGAAAGGACAACAGCACCTTGCCGTTCTTAATGAACTTAAAGTAAACATCAAAGACTATGAAGAATTTGATTTCGATTCGCTTGACGAATCAGCAATGGACGCAGATCTTGAGTCAACTACCAAAGCGATTGATCGCCTTGGAGCTGTAAACCTTGCTGCTATCGAAGAGTACGAACAGGAAAGTAAACGAAAAGAATACCTCGATCAGCAGGTTGTTGACCTCGAAGGTGCTCTTGAAACACTAAGAGATGCCATAGACAAAATTGATAAAGAAACCAGAACACGTTTTAAAGAGACTTATGAGAAAGTTAACGCGGATTTCCAAGTTCTTTTTCCCCGAGTATTTGGCGGAGGTGCCGCGTACTTAGAACTGACTGACTCAGACTTACTAGAAGCTGGCGTTACTATCATGGCACGGCCACCTGGTAAGAAAAACTCTACCATCCATCTACTTTCAGGCGGCGAGAAAGCGCTAACGGCAATATCACTAGTCTTTTCAATATTCAGACTCAATCCAGCACCATTCTGTATGCTGGATGAGGTTGACGCTCCACTAGACGATGTTAATGTCCAACGCTTTTGCAATCTAGTTGAAAGCATGTCTGATACAGTACAGTTTGTGTATATCAGTCACAATAAAGTGGCAATGGAAATGGCACACCAACTCGCAGGGGTTACCATGCAGGAGCCAGGTGTAAGTCGTCTTGTAGCTGTGGACGTTGAAGAAGCAGCAAAACTTATTGACTAACCAAAGGCGGTGTCCACCGCCTTCTTTTTTTTCACCCATGTGTGCACTACTTATAATTGCAAATATTGCATTTACCGGAGCACACATGAAACTTACATCACCATTAATCACATTGATAACAGCTTTAGCAGCTACAACTGCACAAGCAGAAATTGACAATTTCAACATGGCTCTGACTGGTGATGTAGTTAAGCAATACTGTTCAATATCCACCCCATTGACTAATTGGAACTTTGGAACGTTCGATGTCACTGCTCTCGAAACTTACACCGACAATTCTCTTTCTACTTTTTCAGGCAAGATAGTTGATGAACGAGATTTCCAAATTAATTGTGACTCAGGAACAACCTTTCAGATTTCTAACAACACACCAGCATCAGGGCAGGGGTTAGACGTTGGAAACAATATTCAGCTAATTTTTGAAGTATCTGATATTGCTGCTACAAGCGGCTATGATGAAATAAATGAATCTCTATCTAAATCACTAACTGGTACAGGTAATGATGATCAATATTTTATCCGTATGTCTATGGCACCTACAAATGGTGTATGGGACGACGTAGGCGATTCTCTGAGTACCACTGTCAGTTGGACTATTACTACCAACTAAGCATACTCAACATAATCACCATTTAAAAATCATAGATATCATAAGAATTATTTAAATGGCGAAATTATGAAACAACTAGCAACTGTTCTCGGTTTCAGCTTGATGTCAGTATTTGCGATTGCGCAAGTAAGTCCTGACATTGGTTTCGAAACAAAGATAACAGGCAATATCTACAATTCATCATGCTCACTTAGCACTTTAGACTATCAGTCTTTAGGTGGCGCTGCCTTTGGTCGTGAAAGCAACGTAGTAAAAGTTGGCTTACTTCATTTCAATTTCGACTGCAACAAAGAACAAGTTTTCAAAGCGTATCCTGAAATAGCTGAAGGCGGTAGCAACACTTACAAAGTCTTTTTCAAAGATGAGCAATCAGGAAAGCTAATCAATCCAGAGTCAAAAATGACTTTTGATGATGATTCTCGACAGCGTTCCTTGGGCGTATATGTTGAATTCACAGAAGACTTCGGCGGCGACTTTGATGAACTCGTCACATTAGTTATTGAGCTTAACTAGGAGCTATCATGAAAAAAACAACATTATCACTTCTTGTAGCTTCTTGCATGGCCTCAACACCTGCATTTGCGGACTGTTCGATCACTTCTACTCAGAATTCAACTGAGAAAGATACTGGTTCTTATGCGGAGACGTTTGTTCATGCATCACGAACTTTTAATCGTATTGGTAGTACACCCTTAAATATCGGCTATACCTGCGACGCGGGTGAACAAGTTGCTGTTAGCATTGCAGATGCCGACCTAAATGAAATATACAGACCCACTTCAAACTATGGTCTCGATTATGTTTTCCGCAGTGCAGGGCAAGTTTTTGGAAATGGAAGTGATGCGGCACCAACATTTGGTGCCAACCCATTCGATTTCGAAATAGCATTTAATCGATACGACTCTACAGTTATTTATCCTATCGTAGATCAAATCGTTGTAAACCTTGTCGACAGCAAAGACACAAGCTTAATTTACGATACTGCTACACTACAATATCGTCAAACTCACCCTGATGATCAATGTGAACTAACAGTACGCCCAACTATTTATAATTTTGGAAATATCAATCTTATTGACCTTATAAATACGTACGAGTCTGGCACTTCAGTCGGCATGGCACCAAACACCCGTATCCTAGAAGTCGAAGAAACGCTGGCTATCAAATGCGATCCAGGGGTCACTACGACAATTCACCCTGACATGCTAACAACCTCAGGCTATGACTCAGGAATACCTAACTATCCAGTTTTCTATGTTTTGATGAAACCGCAAGGCGGGTCTTACACCTCAAGCTCCGTCATTGGCAGTGACTCACCAGAAACTGTCGTTGCAGATGGTAATGAGCATTACTACACCGTTAAGTTGGTAATGGAAGAGCCTGCTGGAGGTTGGGAAACGATATCAGAGAATATCACTTTTCAAATCCCATGGGTTGTGACTTCTAACTAATCATAAAATTTCGTCTTAACCGACCTACTTAAAATTGTTTATATCTTGGAGTATTAACTTTGAAAAAACTAGTCACACTCACCGCCGCGCTATTACTAAGCTTTGCAGCTCAGGCAAACATCAAATTTATGCCAACCAAAGTTGATCTCACAGAAAAGCCTGTAAGTTCATTTCGAATCTTGAACTCGTTTGATGACAAGATTGATTTCATGGTTAGTGTAGTTGATGAGAAAGGGCAGGACGTTCAAGGAGTAGTAGCGTATTACCCAAAAATATTAACTAGTGTTGGTGATGCTGAAGTTAAGCTAAAGCGCACAGCTAAACCGATCACACAAGAGAAGCTTTACCTAAAACTTCAGTCAATATCGACTCCTACGCCTATCATCTTCCAAGTACGGGTATATGCTGACTAAGCCAAACGCGGTTCTGCTGGCTATTGCGCTATCGATTAATGCGCCGTCATTAGCCTCAGAACTCTCTTCAGCAGAAGAACAATCAACAGTGCTTACACCAAGCACTGTTGAGTTTTTGATCTTGGATATCGATCTCGGATTCAAAAAAATTGAAAATACGTCCATATATGAAACGGACGTTGGTCACTTTGTCCCTACTTATGAATTTCCTGTTGAAGCATTAAATTTCGTTCAACAAAAAACTTATACCATTGAAGGCGAGGAGTGCTATCGACTCGACGATTTCCTTGTAGTTGAGTTAGACAAAGACAGCCTATTGGTTAAAGCAAAGGTACGCCGCGAAACACTCATCCCAGAAGAGTTCGTTGAAGCCCCTTATCTCACAGGCCACCCTGGCTTATTTATCAACTATCGAGCAACAGCTAATAACGAAAACGATCCTCGGCTTTCATATCGAGCAACTTCGGGTAATGAATACGGTTACTTCCAAGCAGATGCGGAAGTCGTTGGTGATAATCACAGAATTGCAGCATCAAGATACGTTGGCTTTCTAGACGATAGTTTATTGTATCAAATTGGTAATATCACCTGGGGGAATAACTACCTTTCACAATTTTCATTCGGTACAGGCATCGGGATAGGGACTGACTCTGAATTTTTGACAAGACAAGGCATTTTCGCAAACAACTCCTACGCATTTGCGACGTATGCACCTGCTGACTACGCGCTCTATCGTAATGGAGAACTCTTAAAAAGAGGTAAACTCCAAGATGACTTTACTGAAATTGAAAATGTATTTGCCAATGGAATCGCAGACTACAGGTTAGAAGTCACAGATCGTTATGGCGATATACAAATGTTTTATCCTGAATTTAGATCTATCACCAATATGATCAAGAAGGGTAATAGCATTTGGAATGCCACACTCTATCAGGATGATCAAACACACGAAAACCAGCTTACTTCCAGTATGAAGTACGGGTTATCCGACACTCTGAACGCATATGGCGGTGCTAAAATTGGCGAGGATAGCTCTGGCCTAGATCTCAATCTCCGTGCATCAACTGATATTGGTATCGTTGATTTCAACTTTAGTAATTACACTAATGAGTTAGCAAATTGGGGGGTCAACTACCAAACTCAGATTTGGAATGTTGAAATGGTACTTGATTACCAAAAGGGCGAAGAAGAAAGGTTCTCTGGTTATTTTAATTACTCTATAACTGAAAAAATGCGCCTCTCGGGCAATTACTCTAAGCGGGGAGATGAAGAAAACTATGCACTCTCAGTCAGAGGCTCCGCTTTTGGAAACATGCAATATTCATTAGGTTACAATCATAGCGGGAACAGAGGCGGCTCATTTCAGGCTTACATTCATATCCCGTTCGGCCAGCAAAGCGTTGCATATTCCCGCAATGATAGCAGTGAATACCTGGACTTCAGCATATCACGTCAGAAGTTCTCATCTAACATGAGCTATGATTTAGAAGATCAGAGTTATCGTACCTATGCGCAATACAGGTCAGATACTGCGAATTACAGTGTTACTCACTCTGACTCGGGCAATGGCTCACGAAGTGAAGGTTCAGTATGGGGCACGCTTTCACTTAGCCACAAAGCACTCAACTTATCGTCTGCCAATAACAATGCAGGTATATTCGTCTACGGAGAAAATAGCGCTGATATTGAAACGTCTTCTTTCGGATCTAAAACTGTACTTACAGATGTTGGAGGCCTTGTTCCAGCTGCGAGTAGGGTATCCCAATCACTTTGTATGGATACAAACAAGAAGGACTTCGATTTCAGCCTTAAAGAAGCTTGCATGAGCGGAATAGTTCATCGCGGATATATTGGAGAATATAAGTTAAAAACAATATCTGGCGGAGTTCACGTAAATATCACTAATCTAGATGACGAACTACCGAATATTCTAACGCTTAAAGCAAATGGCGTAGACTACAAGCTCTACAAAGACTTTGGTGGTTTTGTTGAAGATATTGAAAGCGGAATACACACCGGACAGCTTTACAACGGGGAGCAGCTAATCTGTGAATTTGAATTTGAAGCTGAACCCAAATACAAAGAAATTCAAGTGAAGTGTGAGCAATAGAAAAATCTATTGCTCCACTGAATAAAGCCGCCAACAACCATTTGCGGCTTTCTCATTTTCACCTAGTAGTTCATGCCTAAACTTATCACAATTCCTTAAAAGATAATGATCAAACTGACTACTAGTCACATTGTTAAACCAAGGAAATTTGTTATTAGGATTATCGCGCCAGCCATCTCTCCCTTCCTTTAGTGGGCTATCCAACCAAAATGGTCTGTATAGCCTTATGCTGCTATTTTGTACGCCAACACTCAACTCAGCCACACCTTTGGAAGAAAGATAAACACCAGTACCCTCTGACTCTATAATCTGCGCAAACACTCTATCTGCATTTCTAATATTAGAAATTGTTTTGGACGCAGCGCCAACCTCTTTATCGTAATCAACACTACTTGAGACATATGAATACATGAATATTATGCATGTTATAGGTACAAGCCACATTGGTAGCGCGTACTCTCGCCTTCTTTCAAGAACGAGTACCCATGCACCTAACAGCAACATCCGTAACTCAACTGGCGTTTCAAAATACCCCTCAATACCTCTTGGTAGCAATGTTATGAGTCCCAAAAAGTACAGAAAGATTATGTAGTTGATTTTGTTTCTAGTAAGCGAATATCCAGATAAAAAGGGTAAGACAAGTAGCGCAATAGGCAACAACACCCTCAAGTTATCAAACTCAGAACTAATAAACGGAAACGATAATAAAGGTATTATAGAATCCACAACTCTTGCTGCACTGAAGGCGAGTTCATACGTGTTTAAGTAAATGACTGCTTTCGCCAACCAAATTGAAACAAGAACAACTCCAGGTAGTAGACTGCCAATAGTTCCGGCGATAGCGCTGTCACGTTCGGACGTTTTTTTTGACAGCCCCAGTAGAAGGACTATAGGAAATACCACTATAGCTAGAAGAGGATAAATGTGAGCGAGGAGGGCAAACACGATCAACTCGATGGAACCAAACCTACTCACATTTATGCTTCGTGACAACATATAGACGCTCAAAGCCGCGCCAGTGAGAAAACTTAGATCTGCATAAACGAATATAGGTATCGATAAGAAAAAGAGATACGAAATGGCATAACAGTTCATTCTATGAAGTCGTTTTAGCATCAAGTGAATATTTGCTAAAAGCGACAAGTAAAGAAGGACAAAAGTGATCTTATAGCCATAAAACCCTGTGAACGATATCAGCACTCCTAACATAGACTGAAAACCGAACCCAGTTGAGAAATAATTTACATTTTCAAATTTTGTTTCTCGTAAAATATATCCCAACTCTTTCAAAAGCGCAAAGTCTTGACCCATACCTATGTTGAATGGATAAAAAATAAAAGAATAAACTAAGCTTATAAAGGCCACGGTTAGATAAACACTATACGTTGCGCCATTGCGCTTCAAACTTTCAAAAAATGAATTCATAGATAACCTGCACAGTTGAATAGTTATCAAGTTTACACTAAATTGAATTCTTTTTGGAACTGAAGGCATACAATGAACCGTATTTTCACCCTCATAGTAACAATGCTTGCATTAACCACTATTACATACACCTTTGCAACTCCTAACCCAGTCAAAGCGACACTTGCTTACGATGTAGAATTACCCGAGCTGATCAACATGACGCGTGAAAGTCGTGTTTTTTTCAAAGTAGAAGGGAGTTCTGAATTCCTATTTGCTGATGGTTATTATGATCGTTCAACACAGTTGGTAATGTTCCTCTTTAATGCAGACGCTAGAACAAAGCTGGGTACATCCCGAATAGGATTAAGACACGGTACGAAACAGGGCATAAAACCAGATTGTATAGATCTGTACGCTAATCAAACAGGCGACACGTTATGCAATCATGGTATTTTGAGAAAAGGAACAGAAGTCGAACTGATACTCGAATAGAGAGTTGCGTTTAATTTTATTTTATGTAAGATCTACTTGATATGTACGCATAACTCAGATTTCGGGAACAGTAGGGCCGGTCTTACAATCCCTCTAAACATTGCAAAGGAGACGGAAGAATGCTTATTTTAACAAGACGCGTGGGTGAAACATTAATGGTAGGTGATGAAGTTAGTGTCACTGTTCTAGGCGTCAAGGGTAACCAAGTTAGAATCGGAGTTAATGCTCCCAAGGAAGTATCTGTGCATAGAGAGGAAATTTATATGCGTATCCAAGCTGAAAAAGGCACAACTAACAGCAAATAGACTATTATATTTCGCTATTCTAGCCTTTAATTCTTAAGACTTACTATAAAAATTTCGAAAGACACTCAATTTTTTCTTTGAATAGCTTCAGTAAACAACAAAAAAGCTCCCAGACTGGGAGCTTTAAATAAATAACACACATCATCAAGATGCGTTAACTAGTCAGAAAGGCGCGGTAATATCTCCACTAATGCTCTATTCTCACTTAGCAAAGATTTGGCATTTTCTAATTTAAGTGTGTCAGTTTTCTTGAGACATTTACCTTCAATAATCCAACTTTTTGCAATTGAATCGAAGTCGTCAGAAATTGGATCATCCACTTCGATTGTCTTTCCATTAATTTCGTAACTAATCGGCTTCGAGCGGTTAATCTCCCAACCTGTTGCAGATTTTGATGACACGTACTCACCGTTCAGAGTTAAAGTGTCACCGTTCAAACGAAAAACTTACTGTGCTGCAAAACACTCAATCTTCGTGATGTCAGCGCCGCCATTACCATTAAAAACAAAGGTCTAATTGAATGCATAGCGTCTGGTTCAGTCGCTTGGGTAAACCCCGCCGCTCAGCAGAAACCACTGATTAAAACGAAAGTCTCCGATAACTCAGAGTTCAGTGGGGGAACTGAGAAATCATTAGCAGCTTCGCTGCCGATGCCTATTCCAAACTACGCTTTGGTGTAGGTAGTTCACTATCTGATTACGTCATCATGCTCTTGCCTAATACAACCTTTCAATGCAAGTAATCCATAGTTCTACCTGAAGCTCCTAGCACCAGTCCTACATATCATTGACTAAATATAACTTGAGGACTTAATTATGCGATTTATTAACGCACTGGTGCAGGAGCAGATCGACACGGTCATAGAATCAATAATTGCTTTAATGGCACACTACAAGGTTTTTACTGTTGGCTATAGCGGTGGTAAGGACTCTTCAGTTTTGCTTGACATTACAATAAAAGCCATGCAAATTGCTTCAAAGCGCGGTATATCAACCCCTGTAATGCTAGTGCACACTAACAATACAGGTGTAGAAAATCCCGAAATTAGAATGTATGTTCAAGATGAGTTTAATAAAATAAGAGATTTTTCCTTTGAACAAAACTTAGACATCATTCTATCAGTGGGTTTACCCTCACTAACTGACCATTGGGCTGTTTCAATTATGTCTGGCCGTAAGTTACCAACTTACCCAGATAAAAGCACAGCTGATTGCAGTATTGACTATAAGATCAAACCTGGCGCTAAAACGATAAAAAAACACCTTGCAAAGATGGGTCTCAACCTTTCAGATAATATTTTTCTACTTGGAACTCGCTTAGACGAATCGACAAAAAGAAAAAAGAACATGGAAGCAAGAGGAGAATCCCATCAGACAATCGCTAAAAATAGCAAAACAGGTGATTCGTTTGCACCTATCGCGATGTTTGATGATGAACTTGTTTGGGGTTACCTTTTAACTTGTTCGACTGATAAACATATGCGTGATGAGACGCCAATGCGAGGATACTCTGATTTTGAAGAGACGAATCGTATTTACGCGGATGCACAGGAAGAAGGTTGTCATCTGTTCGGCGACGGGGGTGCTCCCAAAAAGGGTTGTGGCGCACGACATGGATGTTGGAGCTGTACAAAGGTTTCTGACAACCAGTCGTTAAGAGCGATGATTGAAAAGGACGAGAAGTACCAATATATGCGGTCTACTCTGAACGTTCAAAAGTTCTTAATTGCAACACAGTACAACTGGGAATACAGGAACCCTGTTCATCGAAGTATCTCGACGCATGGTTTGACAAAAGTACAACCGGACACGCTACACCCTAAGGTATTAGAGAAGCTATTTTTAGCATGTCTAACTATCGACAGGGATAGCGCAGAAGAAGCTTCTGTCATGGGATTCGAGGAGCCAAGGATTGAACAAATCCTAAGTCTAGAACGCATTGCTTATATCGATGCGATTTGGTCTTTAAAAGGCTTTTTTAAACCATTTCATGCGTGGGATTTAGTGAAAAGGATTTACTCTTATGAAGAGTCTTTTTACTTCCCCGATGATATAGATAAGGTTGAAAAAACGAAGATTCCTAAAACGAGGTATCTGGATTTGCGTCAGCATTATGCTGAGATGAGCGAATCGGGTAAAGGTCGTATTTGGAAACAAAGTTTTAGTGTTAGAGATGATTCTCTCTTTCTCGAAGATGGTGATCATTACGACAGCCAGGGGAATGACTACTTGGCACCTGATCTTATTCTTGATCCTGACTTGAGGGTACTCAAGATGCTAGAGAAGTCTGTCAAACTTGATATTACCCATCTCGGTAAGTTTCTTGAGAAGCAGATTAACTGTGTTAATAACGGACGGTTTTCCTTATGGAAAGTTGCTGATTCTGACCTTTCCTTCAAGGAGGAATTTAGATTCAGTGACAGAACTACTGGTTTTATTGCATATCTTCAACACGGGATACTGCAATACCCTAAAAGCCAGAAAGGATGGATCGAAAACACGGTTGCACTCACGCGAGCGAGAGCACTAGCATTTGGTCAGTGGGACATACCTACATATTCAGAAGCAATCAATATGACACTGGGTTCTATCCCAGAGGAATTGCGAAATGCTGAACCTGAACTTGAGGTAGAGGCTATTAATGATGATAACTTCAGCTTTGATTTTGGAGATCTGGACGAGATTAACGTCGTTAATGTCACACCTAAACCCAAAAAACGATTAGTTACTCACACTACATCGCACAAAGCAGAAGAGCAGATGATGCTTTTCTAATAATTAAAACGCCTCTTTGATTATATAGAGTAACTTAGAAGGTGTATATTGTGTAATTCGGCCACTT
>CEVI01067837.1_pt1 | contig 41329 bp, 60 predicted proteins | sample 531471 | NCBI WGS metagenome assembly CEVI01 (sample SAMEA2623513, study PRJEB7988) | marine metagenome | isolation source: saline water (ENVO:00002010), including
AACAGTTCGGGGAGCACCTGAAACGGTATTATTGGGGGACGAATGCAATGTGGAGTCGTTCATATTGCTTACTCTCTGTCGGTGGAGCAACAATAGAAGTTGTTAGAAAATATATTGAATCGCAGGAACGGCCTGCGTAGCGCTATCCATCCAAACACTAAATCAAGAGATTTTGAATTGGAATTCCGCGCCTGGAGTTAAAAGTGGTGTTATTCCTGTTGATATTCGCAATGGTAGCTTGATACTGAATGAAGGAAGGCCGCTAGATCGGGATAAAACTATTGTAAGTCGTATTACGAGAGAATCCATTAATACTTGCCAAAAGTGTGGGCAGAGAGGTTTTAGGGGAGTTTTTGGTGGTATAATGAGGCCGCTATGTGGCGAGCATATGAAGAAGTACCTAAAAAAACATCCACCAGATGAGGTGGATGTATAGAATTAAGATGCTTTTAACCAACCATTTTGGGTTACCAATAACTGGTAGCCTTCATTGATAAGTGTCGGTAGATCTTCTACGTCATAAGACGTATACCGTGATTTTTGTTTTTTTTCAGAGAGCGTTTCAAACCAAATCTCATCAACGCCAACTGCTTCAAACAGGCGCTCCAGGTATTCCTGAAAGCTGCCGACATGCCCTTTTTCATCGATAAGCTTTGTCATTTTCTTTTCGATGCCTTTAATAGCTTTTGACAGCGCGTGCACTTCATAAGCTTTTAATGAGCGCTCGCTCGACATGATATTGTCATACCCGTAGAAGTATTGCTGTTCATTCATAAAGTTATTAATGTCGGTCTGCGCAACAGATTCGACTTGGGTTAACGCATAAACTTCAGGTTTCAAATCGTAGCTTCCAACAAAGCGAGGTGTTTCGCTTGACGCGATGCCTTTGTGGGTGACGCTAAAGTTAACGCCCATTTGTGGATGGGTGTGTGAGTAAGCGACGAACAGTCGTGCAACGATGTTGAAGTTTTTGCGAGTTAAAGGTTTCATATTTTTGTCCTCATAAAATTATGCAAAATTGCTTAATTATGTAAGGTGGCGATAGGGAAAAGAGAAGACCACCCGATGGGTGGTCAAATGTTATTGCATTTCAAGTTGTGCTTCTTCAGCCCACTGAGAAACCATATCTTTAGGCGGTTTGCCGTAGCAGCCATGATGTAGTGCCTCAAAATGGTCTTTCAAATCCCATTTAAAACCCTTTTGCTTCAGGAACTGCTCTAATGGCTCTCGAATCATTAACGCAGATTTGATTTTCGCAAGTCGTTCATCGAAATCCAGCGTGGGGAGTTTCCCGTTGTTATGGATTAGTAACGCTTCAAGCGCTTTTGATTCGATTTCCTCACGGTAGCTATGCTCATATGACTTGTACATAATAAATGCTCCTGAAGACGCATTTAAATAAGCTTGTCGAGCATACCTGCGAGAATTTATGTTTTCTGCTAACATTTGATTTATCATTTCGATCACATCAAGTGATTCCGCCTCGATGACAACCGATAATTCCAAATCGTACATAAAAGCTTTAAGGTTAAGATGGTAGTTGCCGTCGTCCTGTTCACGAAAAAAGCTAAACTTCGTGTTAGGATCTATTGCTACGTTTGTTAGTATTGCTTTAAGCGTCAAATGCGCCATATCACCAGTTACATACATTATGTTGTCCTCTTGTTGATAATGCTCCTCTAAATAGGTCTGTAACAAGAGAGTTGGTTGAAGATAGCTAGCTAAAACTCTTTCTGTGGTGTCCAAAATATGCCGCATGGGCTTCAGAAGCTTTCGCTCGCTCATTGTTGTCTGGGTACATTTGGAAAGCCTTCTCGTAATGCTCTTTTGAGCAGGCGCTCATGAGAAAGTTGCTACGTCTATAAATGGTATTTAGCTCATCATCTTGTGCCTTGATGTACGCTGCCTGTAATTCTCGTTTTTTGAGATTTACGACATGACTAATAAAATAGCCAAAGAATAAGCCTAAAACAAAGTTAAGTGCGCAGACACCTAGTATGAATGAAAGCATTGCCACCCTTATTTTTAAATAAAAAAGAGAGCCGAAAGGCTCTCTTTGATGTTGAAGTAATTGTCTGCTTAGGACGCCAGTTCGATGCTATCAAGTTCTGGTGTCTGAACATCGTGTCGCTGGGCAAGCTTGATGCTCTTTTGGGATTTGAGTCGCGTATCGAGTTTTTTGAAGGCATCAGCAACAGCCTGGTACATATCAGTATCACTTGCTGTAACTGAGAAGGATTTGCCATCGTAATGGGTATCCACCTCTACAGTGAATAAACCTTTAACTTTCGAAAGAATAACGTTGATGCTGTTGATATCTTCAAAGTGTACGCCAATTTTATTAGCTTTCTTGTGGATGTGTGCATCTAATGAATCAGAGCTATCTAGCTGATGACCCGAAATAGTGATATTCATATTCAAATCCTTATTTTCTAGTTGTAGATGTGACAAACCGTCACATAAATAGATAAGGACAGTATATGAGAGATTTGACTTATGATTAGCGAATTAATTGTGCCAGCCTAACAGTCTCTGCCACTTCGAAAATCTCAGTGCGAGTATCGCCAACATCGATATGTGATGCCCATCTGTGAACCGCAGTTTCAGTTTTTCTGAGTGACTCAATAGCTACGGCACGCAACGCTTCACATTTGGCTTTATTTAATTCGCTGTCTGTCAGTTTATAATCTATCCATACAACATAATCACCGTCCCCATATTTATTCTCTGTGATAATTTTGTTGTCGATTAGAGCCTGAAACAGTAGCGCGGCTTCCCTGTCTGTTAATCCATAAATCGCCTGAATTGAAAACCTGTCAACTAGGGTGGTTTCTCGTTCCAATGTGCTAACGCGCCTTCAAAAAGGTCTTTTTGCAACATCTAGGATTAACTTTCTTGGTACATGGTTGGTCATATCATTTCAGTTCCTGTTTGAACGTTATGTCTTAGATTGTAACAGGCGATTGGTAAGCAAGGCTGTAGTTGTAACTTGAAAATATCACAAAGTATTGTTGAATGTGTGAATGAAATCTTTAATATCGATGTTACCAAAATCTCAATATAGGCATCCTATAAATGGAAAAATTCATGTCGTCTAATTTAGAGCGCATTTGTTGTGGGAACTGGCCGCTCAAAAACGTGAAAACCGAGAGTGGAGAATCTCTCTTTACCAATTTCACGGTTTATGATGCTTCGTCGCGTGTAATCATTTTGTATGGCGAGAATGCTAGTGGAAAGAGTTTGCTCGCACAGCTTTTTGAAATAGCTGCTCGGAAGAGTGATATTGCGTGTCGGGCGGCTTGTATGAGAAATAGAACATCGTCGGGGATAATGAAAGCCATGATCTTCGGTGATGAGTCAGAACAATCAACGGGCGCGACAAGTATTGATGTAACGCGCAAGGCCATTGACAACACATTAAAGGAAGAAGGCTTAGCCATCTCAATTCTTGATGAACCAGATGTCGGGTTGTCAGATTATTACGCTCCGGCAATGGGGCAATATATAGCCGAAAGATTTTCCAAGGCGGATGATAACAAGGGGTTAATCCTTGTTTCTCATTCAAAGCGTCTAATTACAAAATTTCTGAAATGCTATGATGGCGAAGTTTCTTCTATGGGCATTAACACCAATTTACAACTTGCTGCATGGCTTCAGAGCACAGATAAGGCCACCGTCGATGAAATGTTTGAGATGGCATCATCTGCCAACGCGAAAATGACTGCAATTTTTAGGGAAATGAATAAGTAAGTAAAAGGAAATACGAGGGCTGTGGGTAGATAAAGCCCTCGTAGGTTCTAGCAACTATTTAGAGTTATGTTGTAACTTGGCTGGCTTTATCATCTAGTATGTTGTGGCCGTAAATGTGGGTGAAGTCTAAAGCGATGTCCCGACTATGTTTGACTAAATGTTCAGATATCTGCCGATAAGAAGCAATCTTTGTAAGGAGCGATTTATATCCTTCAACATTAACAATTGCCATGTCTTGCACGTCCCGCCCAGACCTTCCTGCTTGCTTTACAAAAGCTACTACCTGACCTTGATAGGTAACGCGATTTAGAGCTACAAATCGATCACCATCTTGACGTTCATAATATAGTTCTTCGTAACCTAGATCTGGAATGCCTTCTTGTGGAAAGGCGTAATCACCGATGTAGCCAATTTCATCCTCAATAAAGATAAAAAATTCACTTTGCTCTAAGTTGCTGTTTGCTGTAAGAGTCATTAAGTCCAAAAAAGTAGGGCCGATAATTTTAGGCAATTGGACGTCTTCAATAGGTATGAAGTAAACATCCTTCAATCCTTCTTTAAATGGTTCTATAGCAAAGCTGACAAAATGATGAGAATTATTGTCTTTAAGTGTGTACATGCCGAGGTCTTTACTATAAGAGACATCTTCTTTTTGCTTAAGCAGGACAGCCATATATGTGTCCTCAACAAATTGGCAGAGCACATAACCTCGATTATATTTTTTAGCTTCTTTTTGAAAGTCAAAAATGGTTTTGGGGTGCGTTTTTGCAAGTTCGGTAAGGTGTTCATTAAAGTGTTTTAAAAAAGTGGTTTTATTCATTGCTATCTCCTTTTTTAGGTAATGCTAATGATCAATGTATAAGAGGCAAGTAGTTAAGTGTTTTACAGAATCACGTAAATTGATGGTTTTCGCCATTTTGATGGTAATCTGCATTAATTTTGGAGTGAGTATGAAAGGTAAAGGTTTGTTAGCTGGAATCCTGGTTTTTATAGCTGCTGGGTTCTACCTCAAGGAGCTTAAGGTCATTTACAGTGGTGATTTAGTTGCAGAGGGTAAGGTTATTCAAACAGTCGTGCTGAATGGAAGCTCCTCGGTCAAGAGGACGCAAGATGTTGCGTTTTCCGGTGTCATAAATGGGGTGATGCGTTTAAATGTTTCTTGTGTGGAAGGGTTGGGTAGCGAAAAAGAAAACGCATTTGCTCATAGTGAAGGAGAGACTTCCTTGACTATGTTGAGTTGGAACACCCTGAAGGTTGTATATACCGTTAGGATGAAATCAAGTGAACTAGATGCCAAAGAAAAAATAGGTTCCATGATGGAGTCAATGGAAGAATGTAAGGTCGTGAACTATGAAAAATAAAATTGAGGGGGCTAGCCGTATTCTGGATCGTGCCTTTACCATAATTGAATGGTTTGGTGCCAGATATCAAAAGTTGCTGTTGCAGCACAGCGCTCTTTTTCTGTTTATCGCAGGTGTTACAACCTACTGTGATGCTGGTAGTTGGCGCTGGGTGTATTTCACGTTAGCGGTAGTCGTTTTGTTGTTTATCGGTATAGTAACCTACTTTATAAATAGCGCGTCAGATTTGCGTGAACATAAAAATCTGGTACTTAAGACTGTCGGTAGCTCTTTAGCAGAAAAAAACTCAAGTAATGGGAAGATAGATCTAAAGGCTATGCTATCTTTGCGTAGTGTTTTCAAAGGGGCTGTTGGAGTTTTCGAAACAAGCTCAGAGGTGTTTGATGCCTGGAAAGCAACGATCATCATGTTTAACCCTCTTGTATTAGTAGGGAGTATGATGGTCTCGATATTTGTTGTCTTAGAGTTCGCTTTATTGGTGGTCTATGTTTTGAGTTTAATTTTTTAAGGAGAAAAAATGGAAAGGATAAAAGCAGAAGCGTCTGTGCGAAGATTGATAAGTTATATCGATTGGGTTGGAGCTGAATGTAAAAAGTTTACGATATTACATGCTATTTTTTCCACGTTTACCATAGGGGTGCTTCTGTATGGTAATATTGACGTGTCCTTTGTTCTCAGTTTCGCTATACCTGCTGTTATCTTGCAAATGTCAGCTATGTTTTTCTCAAAAGCTTTGAGGGATGAAAAAGCAATTAGGGAAAAAGAAGCAGACATGGTGGTGATGCTAACTGAAGCCGATGGTGACTTTGACCTAAAGGTGGAGGGGGACTACTCCTTAAAAGAGGTATTTGAATACAAGTCAGTATTTGAAAGCGCTACTAAAGATGGTCGAATTCCAAACAATCCACTTCTGACAGTAAGGGGCTTGAAGTCTCTGTTTAACCCATTACCGTATCTACTTTTGCTTATGTACGGGTGGGTGTTTGCAGTAGGTAGCTTAGTTTGGGCGCTAACTAGTGTTTTTGTTGGCGCAAGTTTGGTTTCGTGATCATCTAACCTTAGAAGAGCGCTCGGTGCTAATATTGAATTTGGACTCGCAAGCTCGTTCAATTTTAACCTCATTATCGTCCAGATCTTCTCTTAATAGGAGCTGGACGCACTCTTTCTCCATGAATCTTTCGCTATCGAGCTTTTTATCTTCACAGTCGGTTCCCTTCATAAGAATTCTAAGCTCATCACTCGCATTGGTGGTTAAGAATAATGAGCAGCTAAACGCTGCGTTAGAAAAAGTAAGCAAAGTCAAAAGTGCGAGAGAAATGGTTTTCATTTTAGCTCCTGGGTCGATAAATGAGTAAATAGAGATTAATAAGGCAAACTGTAGTTTGCAGCACTCTCTTTTCTTTCAGATGAGATAGCATGGTCTTTGAAAAAATAGACTCGTTCTGTTTCAGCACTACTCAGGTTAACCCAGGCTTCGACAGAAAATTTGTTCATTGAGAAGTTCCTCGCACAGAGATTGAAATCATTTTTTTTAAAGCTAAGTCCAAAGTCCATTTAACTACTGCGAGAAGGCTAGCACTAGTTAGCGCTAATATAGCAACGCTTTCTGCTAGGTTGCTGTTGTAAGTATTGCCAAGCCCGTACACTGCGCCATAGATTAAAAATGGCGTGGCTGAAAGTAGTGCTCGAATTACCACTGCCCCTTTGAAAAACAAAGAAAAGCTTATAATAACCGCGCCACATGTAAATGTGCTAATAGGGTAATTTTGCGTAGCCACTATATCTGTAGCGCCTAGGCCAGCGATAACAATGGTGTATACGAATAAACAAACTAGGTTCTTCATGACATACTCTCAATTAGCAGTGAAATGACTATGTTAATTGAAAACAGAAACTCATGCTAACTCCATTTATCGATTAACCTTAAGACCTACGAGATCATTAAGTGACACAGACTCTACTTTGATAACAAGCCTGTATATCCGCCCAAATTTTGGAGACTCTAATAATGTAATACGTTTTTTATGCATAAATGCATACTCGGTCATGCGGCTGATAACAGTCTCCAGATAACTTGATGTGTCGCGATAATCCACGCCCCAGAAAGAGGAAAGGTGGGCAATCGTAATCTTGTTGATCTGCGCGACACCTATCATGGGTAAGGTGACAAACAAGATCCCGTCATTCATCAACTTGAAGACATGAGGGAAATAACGAGATGGGTAGCCGTAAGGGTCGAGGTCGATTACGTCGTAACGTACCCTGCGGCTTATGAGTCGATACATATACTCCTCAGAGTCGCATTGTATTACTTGATTGTTCGGTAGTCTGCATTTTCTCACCGCTTCAACGCGTTCTTCTTTTAGCTCAAGTGATGTTGTGTGTCCGTATTTCGAATAGTATTGAGTCATGCCGCCGAAGCCAGCATGGGTCTCAAGGATTCTTGGATTTTGTAACTGTGGTAGGTACTTGCAGGCTTGCTCACTTTTTTCTTCTGTATGCTTATACTTGTCCAGATTTTGTTTTTGCTGAAGTCGCCGGATCTTATGTTTTATGCTGCTAAGTGTGGTTCCAAGCTGCTCGGCAACCTGGATATAGGTGAGGCCATCCTCATTTTTCAATTTCAAGGCTAATTGTTCGAGTTCAACCGTCCACTTCATTTTAAAACACCAAAAATATAGATGCTTTAAAAAGAGCCACGACACACAAATTAGGTGGACTTTATCGTAGCCTTTAACTCACGTGCTTTAATGACAAGTTCCTTTCTGGTGCACTCTTGTGCACCAAGAGAAAGCGCCTTTGCCTTACTCTGCTTGCAAATGTCGTAATGGGGGTATTTTGTGTGAGACTGAAACCATTTTCTATTAACACCGATAGCATCAGCCATTAGGTGGAGTTCTTCGAGTGAGTCGGCCACCATGTGGCACATTATCATTCTTCTATAAGGGATATTTGCATTGTCGATGTATACAGCCATATTCGTCACCTTTTCTAAATACATAGTGTGATGGCTGGGTTAGTCTATCTCGATTTCGACCTCAGTTGTATCAACGGTAAGCTCAACAAAATTGTTTACAGAATTGACGATGAATATTTCCTTGGTATCAGATTGATGGTTTACTGGCTTGTATGCAGACAGGAGATCGCCAACTTGAGCGCCGCTTGCGGAAAGTTCGGAGCCAGGGGTTAGTTTTTTGACTTTAACGAGGAAGCTTTTGCCTTTAGGCACCTTGTCTGGGGTTGGGATTGTTTCCTGCACAATATTTCTCATTAATCATAAAAAAACCAGACTAATAACTTTACGGAAAAGGTCAAGCTAAATTAGTGGGAAACTCTCTTTCAAGTTGGTCTTTGTGCTCTACGTAACGTTTGAATATATCCACGCTTCTGGTATCAAGGTATCCGTGCTTTGTGCAGTCAACCAGGAAGTCGGCACTGGGTTCACACATTGTTGCGCCAATACCGAGAACGTCTATAAGTGCAGTGGAGGCCTGTCTATCCTTGCCGCTATGCTTAATTTCGAGCAATCGCTGATTAAGAAAGTAAGTACAGTTAAACTTAGCCTGATTTTTATAAGTTGATATCTGAATTCCAAATGCACATAAAAGCGTTGTTGTGGGAATAAGGAGCGCAAAAGCGTTATAGTAAAAAAGCAGTGCGGTAGTAATTAAGCAGCACGCAATCAAATACCAAAGGGTGTTTATTTTTTGGTTAGTTCTTTTAACTACATCAAGAGTGCTTTCAAAATCAATCATGCCTAAACGCCCCTTGCTGTTTCAAAGTAATTGTCTTCCAGATCAGTCTTGTGAAAGATGCCCCCAGAATAACTGCTGCTGCGAGTTGAGAATGGTCGCCATCCTGCCCACTGTGAGAAGAAGCCAAAAGTCCTGCCAGGCACCATGCTGAAATATGGTTCGTAATGCTCATCACAAAATCATACAACGTTCGGTTTGGCTTCAAAGTCGCATAGAATACAAGAAGTGGTTTTGAACCCGCGATGGATAAGAGGAACAAGGTTAGAATAATGAAGGGAGTGGATGTGAGCGACAGTAGAGCAATAGGCTCACCTACAATCGCGTGTATGCCAAAAAGCGATAGCAATGGCGTTAGAATGGCTATGGATACTAACGCTATGAAGTCGGGGCGTCTTGTCACTATGCAATGACTTATCCCCACCTTGTAGTTTGATATTATACTCATGCCAATCACCTTCTCTTCCATTTTGAGTAAAGTATGCTGATTGACATGAGAAAATCAAGAAATAGTGGTGCTCTGCTTGATAAGTGATCTCACAGACTCAGAAATACCAATACTCATTTTCCAATGTTCTCTGGCTACAAGATAGCGAATCACGTAAACCTTACCCTCTGTTGAAAAAGCATAATAATGAAGTTTTGCGTCTTGGTCTTCGATAGAGTTGTCGCGCAGCAAGTTGCTCACTATGCGTTTCCCTTTAGCGCGGTATACTTCGTGACCCTCAAGAGCAATATATTCGGGTTCTAAAGTAACTTGGAAGCCTCTAAGCAGATCTTTCAATGTGTTGAATCTGTCAGTGAGGACGTTAAATGCAGATAGTGTGTTAGTGTCAATAATTTCAAGAATCATGCTCGACTGAGTGCTTTTAGTCGTAAACTCAGGCTTGATTGCATAAGTGATTACAGTTTTTCGAACATTCTCCCCAAGAACCTCTGAAGAAAATTCAGAAGTCGAGACCTTATTCCAATGTTCGGTCATTGCAATATTATCAGACGCCCAGGCGGTTTGCGCATCAGAAAGTGTAATGATCAATGTTAAAAATATAAGTGTGAAGTATTTCATTATAATTGTTCCGGCTTGTGGGGTGATGTTCTTGTTACTCTTTTAGCTTAAATGGTATTTCAGTTTTGTGAGAGAATGCTACAGCATCCATCGAATTAGGTTTGTTGGCATTTACCCAGGCGATATAGTCTTGCCATTCCGTTTTGGATTTAAAAAACAAGTTGGCGCACCCCATACATGCGCAGGCACCACCAGCACACCACCTTTGCAAGTGAGACTTTGGGAGGCTGCTTGCCTTCTGATCAATTTCTTTCAATCGAGTCAGCGTAGTCGCAACACGAGTATTGGTTTTAGGTAAGTTGTGTCTGTAGTTCGGCTCGTGCATAGCGGTTCCTAATAAGGCTATTAGTTTAAGGTTAACATGCATCATTAACATGTAATAGTGTAAAAAAAATGGATAAAAAAGAGCTTGAAGAAAAAGTTAAAAAGTTGTCTGACGAATGCCATCGTCGCTGTGGGTTATCTTATGAGCTTTATTGTGATTTTTTAACTGTAGAGCTTGATTCTTTTCTTGCCGGACAGTCTGATTGTTTGAAAGAGCATGGGTATGAAGTTGCTAAACGGTGCGGCTGGGAAAGGCCTGAGTCGCATAAGCGAGAACCTGATGAATGCGAGCATCATTTTACTTATGACACCTGCCCACTAGGTTGTGGTGAAGGTGTATGAAAAAACGACCTCAAAAAGAGGTCGTTTAGAAATTCAATCCATGAATATCTACGAAGAACATCCATATTCTAAGTTATCATCCATGAGCATAAGAGATTCATCCATGAATCAATAAAAATACACTTATACTAAGGTATTAAGTACGGAAAAAATGAGGGCAGTTTGATGTTGTGGGTTGTTAGTTTTCTGAAAAAAAATTAAAAACATCATAAAAGTCAGGCGTATAAAACAACATTAAATCTCAAAAAAAATCAAAAAGATTTATGTTCACTGCCTATTAATAGGCTTCATGGAACTGATTAGTAGTCATTACACAAGTGGAGCCGACGTCATTTATGAATTTCACTGTGCCGCTTTTTAGCTTATTTCCATTATCATCAACCTCATCTGGCACCACAGCTATTACTGTCGCAGTGGTTGGTATCTTCTTTGTGTGCGTTTTTTTGATCTCTATAGTGTTCAAATAAACGTGCCGTGGATGTAAATATTTGATAACTTAGCTTAGTTTGAACTAGGGGTACATATGAAAAGAAATGGCTTTACGTTGATTGAACTATTGATTGTTGTAGCAATTATTGGACTATTGGCAGCAATTGCTCTACCTGCTTACGACAGACATGTTAAGGGCGAAGAGGCCAAAGCAGATGGGGTTAAACCTGAGGATTTAATGGCTGAGCACATTTCGTTTCACTATCCTGGGGTAGAAGATATGGCTATATCCTGCACAATGTCAGGGTCTGCGAAAGAGTTCATGTGTACTGGCTCTGGAAACACTGTGACTAAGTCTGATACGAATAAGCGCCCGTTGGAATATGGGCGCGTCATTGAGTCAGCCTATTGCAGCTTGATTACTAGAAGTTGTGAGAAAACAGGTTAATGTTTAGGGCAATGGCAAGGCATGTGTGTAGGCTTTGCCTCCTGTTTTGGTAGGCTCATGAGTGCTTCTGAGATAAGTTCGCGATCATGAGGTTGGTATTCATAATGTACAAACCCTAGTGAGTTTTCATCAATCTCGCCTTCAGTTAAGGTTCGAAAGGCCATGAGTTTTGGTTCTTTGGAATTACCTTTGCAGACTATATAGAACTCTAGTTGTTGTATGCCGTTTGACAAAACTAATACGTGTCTTGCGATGTCATAGGCGAATGGCTGCTCAATGGATTGAAAGAATGCAAACTTCTGGGTGGGGAGGCCTCTTGGGACAAAATCTGAAAGTACATAACCTGTGAAGGATTTCATCACTGGTTGTTGGGCGAAGATTGGCAAGTCGTGTAAGTTTATCAAAGTATTTCTCCTCTTTCTGGTATCAACTTTAATAACTAGTCAAGAAAGTGCAAGTAAAAAGGCACCTTCGGTGCCTTTAATATTATTGAATGACGAATTCAGAAAGAATATCCTGGTTAGCTTCGCGCAATTCTTCCTCATACTCATTAAAGTTCTCTGGATGATTAAGAATCGCATCCACATGTGCCTCAAGAGAATTTTCAAAAATTTTTCTACGTTGTAGCATGTTAGTCCTCCTTTTAAAATCAAAAGTAAAAAGGGACTAATGTAGGAAAGTGTGGAATGTTTGGGGTTTTGTGTATGTGTTCATGGTAAATTCACATACTGGCTTAAAGATTGTAAGCGCAGCAGGGTTTAAAAAAATCTCCGCAACAAAAGATGCGGAGATTGAAACACCTGTTTTTGAGCACACAACTATAGAGCTGCAAGTTGCACGCGAATTTTAGCGGCAGTTGTTTAAATGTCAATAACTGAGACGCAAATGTACACAAAAAATATTATTAGAAGTCTAGGTGTCACTTTGTTAACAGGGGTGGCTATTAGCTTCCTGTTATCAGTAAGGCCTGATCACAAATCAGTAAGTGAAATGGTCACCGATACGGGTATCTTAAAAGAGCATGTAGGCGTTAAGGGTGTTCCGACACTCTCAGCCCTAGTTCACCTTGAACATACACTCCTGAATAAGCCTGGGGGTTTTATGTCTAATGATATATTGCCACCAATGGTGCTAATGGATGACATGCCTAGCTGGGAGTTGGGCGTAGTTCATACAATTAGAGATTTTACTCTTGAGTTGAGGGAAGGGTTTTCTCGAAGCCAGTCGCAATCACTTGAAAATAAGTGGATAGCAATAGCGCAGCCAAAAACAAATATCGATACACAAAGCTGGATGTTTCCCAGCGCTGAAGGTGAGTATGCTGATGCCCTGGATGCCTTGATTGAATACAGGAACGAACTTATTGACCCAAACATCACTAGTTCGCAGTTTTATACTAGGGCAGATAACCTCAACAGTTGGCTGGGTCGAGTTTCTGCACGATTGGGAAATTTGTCTCAACTGCTTAGCTCTTCAGTACCAAATCAATCCTACAATGTCGATTTGGCGGGTGATGCCTTAGCTGAGCAATCAACACCCACTAGCACAGTTTCTGTGAATGACGTAAGTTGGTGGAAAATAGATGACAATTTCCATTTGGCTAGGGGGACTTGTTATGCGTTGATTCATTTGATGCGTGCAGCGCAAGTGGACTTTCAAGAAGTGCTGACCAAAAAAAATGCTCACGCGAGTTATAAGCAGATACTGCTGGAGTTGTATCACACACAAAACACCCTATACAGCATCATGGTAATGAACGGGTCTGGCTATGGTACATTCGCCAACCACTCACTTGTGATGGCGAACTATATTTCAAGGGCAAATGCGGCGATCATTGAGCTTCAATCGCTGTTGGAAAAAGGCTAGTGTTTTGGGCGTGCTCGCACGCCCTTTCTTTTAGCCTATAGCTTTTAATACTTTGTCTTTGTTTAAGGTGCGTGCTCTAAGGCCTGCATCTACAAATAAGGTCAAAAGCTGAACTTCAATGCTTTCCATAGCGTTCTCGATAGCTGACCGATACTTGTTTGCAGAGGTGATATCTTCTAGCTCACAGCTTTCATCCTCCATCAGCAAGAAACTGAAATTATCTTCATTTTCGTCGTAATCCAAAAAGAGAACAAGTTCGTGTTCCTCTTCGTCGGTTTCCGACGTGCTGATACTACGCATGATTCGAACACCATGATGATCCACAAGGCTCCATTGTCCATTAAGTTTGGGCGCATCTACTACGCCTCGAAGCAGTTCTGCATAGTTAGCAGAGCGGAAACCCTCTTTTAGTAGTTCTACCCTGAAGTCCTCCTTCTCTTTAAAAAGCGGCTTCCCTATTACAGATAAAATTTGGTTGCTAGGTGCCGTACAACTAACAATCCGAAAGAGGTCGTTCGACTCATCACCTTCGTTTAGAACAATATTCATAAGATCTCCTTTTTTTAAAAGATTAATGATAGGAGTACCAAATTCAACATTATTGTTCCTAGTTAATCAGCCAGGAGGAAAGTAATGTTTCAAATCAAGCAACTCAGTTACCAATACCCGAACAGTGACTTCACACTTCAGATGAATGACTTGGAATTTGAGAAAAAAGAAATCGTGGCATTCATAGGTAGTAATGGCTGTGGTAAAACCACATTTTATCGCACGCTATCCGGCATTCTTACGCCCAAAAAAATGGATGTGACCTATGGTAAAAAAAGCTATAACAGTCTACTTGATACACCTATCAAAGTGGGTGCTCATAATGCGTTTGCTGAATTACAAAACACACTGACGGTAGAGCAGAACTTGTCGCTTGTAGCGAGTTTTCACGGCCTTGCACCTCAAAAGAAATTTGCTTATAGAGCAGCGGAGGCTGTTGGTGTAGAGCAATTAATGAGCAGATATCCGAAAGAGCTTTCAGCAGGACAGCAACATAGAGTTAAGCTTGCAAGAACACTGATACACGATCCAGACCTCGTGCTTTTAGATGAGCCAACGACAGCGTCAGATTTAAAGAATATAGAAATTATATTAGAACTGATAGAAACACTCCGACAGCAAGGTAAATTGGTCTTTATTTCAACCCACCACCTCTACGAACTTGCTTTACTGAAGCCTCGTTTAGTGGGGATTAAGAAAGGTTGTATTGAGTTTGATGACCAATGGGATAGCTCATTCGAAGTGTCCGAGAACTTACAAAACAAAATGAGGGGGTTGATTGATGAAAACGCATAATATCGTAGCTTTTAAAGGCGTGATTATAGCGGGATTGCAAGCGTGGGTGTTCGACAAAAAATCGCTAAGAAATCGCCTTATACTAATGCCCCTTTTGCTGCCGTTTTTCTTTGTCGCCATGTTTGCCGCTATCGCACTGGCTATTTATTTTAGGGACACGGGGACAGTTGTCCCTAATCAGAATGGTGATGCAACTCGCGCTACTGTAATGGCCGTCGTTCAAACAGAATATTATCAAACAGTAAGGGACACGGTTATAGCAGATCACCCTTCATACACTGTTATACAAATAAAGAAAGAAGATATCCAAACAACCCTCACTGATAGGAAGGCGACGTTTGCATTAGAGTTGGAGAAATCAGGAAACAATTTTGAGTTTGTCATTTATATGGACAAGAACCGAAACTATGTTCATAAGCAGTGGGTTAAGCATATAGACAAATTAAAAGATCGAATCATGATCAATTCTGCAATCAAATCCATGTCAGACGAGCAGTTAAGTGATGATGTAAGGCAGGCACTATCTGGTGAAGCATCTATGCGAACTGAGGCTTTTGGAAGTAAAGGCGGGGTTAGTATTTTATTAGGAATCATGATCCTATTGTGGAACATTCTCATTGTCGCACCTGTCGATTATGCTAAGACCACGTTATACAGATTGTTTGTTGAAGATGTATCTTGCGACTTACTGCCAACTTGGAAGTCGGCTAAGTTAAGTCCCTCGGTATTGCTGTTGGGTAGAATCACGAGTGCGCTTGTCGTTTATATGGTCACATCACTGGTCATGCTAATTCATGTACTTGTCTGGGTTTGGGGGTATAGTTTGCTCGTTGACTGGATGCTTACTCAGGACGCTATTATTTCTAACCCGCAGATGCAAAATATCACTGTAGGGTTCCAAGAATTTTTAGGTGGGCAATCGATAGGCTCTTTGTTGACGGTGTTTATGACTATGTCTATTACCGCATTTATGATTTTGCTCTATTTTGTACCTGGTACGTTGCGCTCGATGGATAGCGAGCAGGCAAGAAACAAGAACAAGCTGTTTGACTTCATGCTGATAAATATTCCGCTCATAGGCTTTATCGTGGGCTTCTCTGGGATGAGCTTATACTCAACCGTTCTTCCCGTATTCAATGCTTATCACGTAAGCTCTGGTGCGTTAAGTGGGGCATTATCATTTGGCTATTACGGATTGTTTATAGTTAGCACTGTATTGTTCTCCCTACCTTTCTGGTTAAAGGGCAAGCGCATCATCATGAGTGACGAAAGATACTTGATGCCGAGGTAATACAATGGTGCCAACTCGGCACCATTGCCAGTTCTAAATCTGTTTCTTGAGAAATATAAGCAATTCTCTGACATCCGACTCTTCAATGCCGAAGTGTAAGTTGTCCTGCGAGTAATCATTGAAATTATGACTAAAAGTTACCTCAATGCCTTTCTCGAAAGGTTCGCCCCAGTTGGTACTCGCCACCTTCACAGAAGGCAGTCTTTCATTTGATGGGTTGGATGTGTTGTAATTGAATGCAGCAATAGGGCCTTCTGGGAAGAATGCCTCAAGCATTAGAACAAACTCTTTAACTTCGCTCTTACTGAATATTATGCGCCCTTGAGTCTCCAGGTCGTAGTCTATTTTAAGAAAAACCTTGTTATCGATTGCATCCACGTTCACTAACCACTCTCTTTGGCATAGTGTGAGGCTGGTTTGACCGCTATTATCAGCTTTTAAAATTTGCATTGTAGCTTCCCATTTAAGTTTTCGACTACATTAATGACGATGTAAAGATTTGCAACACCTGCACTAATAGTAATTATCCTGATGGAGCACCTAGTTAAGATCAGCAATAATGCTAAATTTAATGAGGACATTTAAATGAACTATGAACTGATGACAACAGACCGCGAACGTGCAATTGTTTTGGCTCTGCTAAATGCGGGTGAAGTAAATCTCTTTGAAAATAAAGAGACCAACACGGTGCTACGTGAAGAGCTAAATGATGACGTTCTTTCTCATTTTGAAAGAAATGAAGCGGATTTGGCGTTCCCAGCTGACGCTGTTGAGCCAGATTACTCAGCCCTGACGAGCGAAAAGTTCGATGTAATCTTGAAAAAGATTATTGAAGAAACCTCAAACGATACACTTTTAGGTATTGGCGATGTTTACACGATTGTTCGCGAAGAGCTTAACAACAAAGTATTAGACGTTTGGGCAAAAGAGCACCTTACATCTCTGTTTGAAAGCAAATACATCGTGGTTAACGATGGCGGAATGGTCTACGGTGGTGATGCAGCAAAAATCAACGATGACACTGTTGAAGTTTGTTTCGGTTTGGATACGTTTGTATTTAACTGGGACGATTTGATAGACGCTAATCAATCTGGCGATTCTTACTTTTGCGATGACGAAAGTGGTGAAGAATGTCAGATTAGTTTCTACAAGGCAAAGCCTGTCATTTAAAAAATTAAGCGGCCATTTGGCCGCTTTTCTTTTGTTATTGGTTTAACAGAAAAACCATCTGGGCGTGGCTCTCATTCACTTTCTTGTGCATGACAATACTAGCACTTTGAAGAAGTTGGTATTTTGCTAGCTCAGTAGACTCTTGCGCATAGTTAGCATCTTGGATGGCACCACGAGCTATCTGACTCTGGTAGATATTGCTTTCTACCGCATTATAAGTTGTCGATAAGCTGTTCTGGGCTGCGCCGAGTTGCGCTGAGGCCAATGAAGTGTTGTCTAATGCTGTGTCGAGCGTACCAATAGCAGACTGGGCGTTTGCCTGTGTCAGGGTGTCTGTTGGTAGTGTCGCACCAGACATTGAGGTGTAATCGACAGAGTTGATAGCTGACAAATCCCCTGCCCCATCACCTGACTGAATATCTACAGTCGTAGGGGCACCACCATTTTGAAAGAGCGACTGACCATTGAAGCTGGTAGAAGTAAAGATGTCATCAACCTGTTGCATTATTTGTGAATACTCATCATTCAAGCTAGATCTATCTGTTGTGGACAAAGTACCATTAGACGCCTGTACAGCTAATTCACGCGCCCTGCCATATAATGACGAGACTTCACTGAGCGCACCAGCATGAACTTCAACAAGTGACACGCCATCGCTGATGTTTTGTATAGCCTGCACTTGACCAACAATTTGCTTGCCAAGATTATTGCTAATCGCCAATCCAGCAGCATCGTCGGATGCGGAGTTTATACGAAGTCCAGTCGTGAGACGTTGAGAGGATTGGTATATTCCCAACGAATTGGATGTGAACAATCCCGTGTTATAAATGTTCATTTGCATTCATCCTTAATTGCAAGTGTTATGTATTACATATAAATAGGGAGAGTGTGGAGTTAATGTTCTATCACATTAATAGTGGAAGCACGTGAAGATATCCTTTAGTCTAATTTTAAAAATTGTTTATTTAAGAAGCGAAAAAAACCTTATATGTTTTATGGCGTTAGGGTTCAAAATTAAACCAACCATACTTAAGCATATGTATTTGCATGGGTTAGCAACTTACGATAGTTTGCTTTTTCTTCACATTAGCAGCTAATTAGTAATCACGGGACTTCCCGCAAACCGTCCATTAATTCGGCACAAATTAGGTAACGGTAAGGCTCTTTAGGAGTCTTTTTTGTTGACTCTAAAAAATAATTCCTTAACGTTTGCTTCATCATGTTTTGAGGGAACACGTTATGTCTAAAAAGCACCTGCTAGAAGCGCTCCAATCTGAGAAAATCGATATGACTGGTATCGATATAAAATCAGTTGAAAAACACATTGCTGAAATTTCGACTTTGGAAGAGATGATAGATGACTTTCTGGCAAGTATAGCGCAGCCATCACACGCCTTTGTTCGTTTCAAAAATGTCAGCTTCTCCCCTCGTAAATTGTTTGGGAAAAACATTCAATATGAGCGTGGTCTAGAGTTTGTGCTACTTCGAGCTAAGCAAGTAGATGGGGAGTGGGTGCCTGATGAAGACCGCGTGCTTGTAAAGGGGTTGATGACTGAGGCGGATGTCACTGACATGCTATTTAAGCGCAACAGCGAATTTTTCTCGCCGATGACCTTCACGAACATTGACGGTTTTAACCCTGAATTACCGACACCATCCTATACCCAGGGGCAAAAGTTCGGAAAATCTTTCTATGACTCCCAGCAAAAAGCGGAGGTAAAAGTAGAGCAGTTGCTTGAACAAGCGCAAATGCTTCAGGATTCATCTGTAAGTTTGTCAAAAAACAATAAGGAGCCTCTGCATGAAGCTATTCGCTTTTTGGTTCAATTTTTTAAAAGCAGTGATCTATTTGATTTAGAGCTTGATAGTGAGACGCTGGATAAACATATGCTGGAAGTGAAAACAGAAGTGTTTTCAACACTCCGTGCAGAAGCATTCAAGCAAGATGTTGCGTTGGAAGATATGCGTGAACAAAGTAGTCGCGAGTCTATATTTAAGCAATACTTCGACACACACGTAGACTTATCTGAAAAAACATCCTCATCATTACTTCTGGCGAGGTATGCAGAAACGCTGACTGAGTTCGGCGATAAGGAAAAAAGAAAGGATGTTTCTCGGGAGTCGGGTTGGCTTGGAGCAGACTTTGCCTTAGCTGAGTCTGAAAAATCGGAATACGGTAAAGGTTGCGTGTCTTTTAGTCAGGTTCAAACCACTTCAACTTTGATGTTTGGCGAGCCGCGTCATCAGCAAGACATCATGGAATTGCGTTTGCATTTTGGTGTTGAAAACCAGCGCGATTTTGGTCAGGTTAGCATTCAGGATAATGGTCTTTTGGCTTATGTCAGACTTTCTATGACGCAAATGATGGATTTTATTCAGTCACCTTTTAGCCAATCTTACGTCAAATGTACGATTAATAACATCTGTGGGCGTTATGTTCCCAAAGTTAAAGAAGCATCCAGTAAAAAGTTGAGATCGTTAGAGTTATCAAAGCAGCACGAAAAGCCAGTCCCACTGCTGGAGTTGCTTATTGAGTTGAACAAACATTTAGAAGGTAAAGGAGCATCCAAAGCCTACCGAGAAAAAGTGTTAAATTTGGTAGATAAAATTGCGGAGGCGGCGAAGCCAGAGCTGAACAAGCGTGAAGATGCGTATTTAGCTAACCGTAAGGTTCTTGGACAAGACTACCTGGATGCTACAGTTGAAGAGCTTAATGACGCAATCGGAATAATCGCAGAGCGCAACCCTGAGCTTGTCCGCAAGTTTGACGAAGTAATGAAGCGTCTAACTTAATTAGTCTCTGCGTTGACATAGTAAGCGCGTTTACTTTGTATATGAAATGCGAGAATGAAACAGACGGCCTTGTTTGACGATGGCCTGACGAACTTGGCTAAGCACCTTGATACTAATCCATACCACGGTTGCATCCAGGAGCTTTTGGAAAATACACGGCCATTTAAGTATGAGGAAGGTCTAATGATACAAGAACATATTAATAATGCTTGCCTCTGGCGCGATGACAATGAAGACTTTGTTGTGAGGATGGTCGCTAAAGCCAGACCGAGTGAGTATGTCGAACCGGACTCTGAAATTGCCGCAGTTCCTGCTAAATGGCTTTGTGAGCATTGGGGTTGGTTCTTTAATTCTAATTTAAAATATTACGTAGTTCAGTATGCTGAATGTCGGGGCGCTGTATGGGTTCACTGTTCCGATGGTTCTACGGTAGGTCGTTTCGGCAGGCAAGGCGTTGATATTCACACTACAGTGACCGAGCAACTTGCAGGTGCTAAGCAGTGTAGACTTTGTACTCACGGTGTTCCGACTAAGAAGGAGTGGAAGATGTTTATCAACAAGGCTTATGAGTATTGGGGTGTAGTAATCCCTGACGATACATTCGATCACAAGTTGCTGGCTGATACAGGGGCAGATAGTGAAGTCGATATTTCCTGAATCGGACAAGAAAAGAAGGCGCTAAGCGCCTTCAGTATTAAGTAAAACGCACACACTGTTTGATAGTGTAAAATGCAGTTTTATATTTTTTGTAGTAATCATCCGCTTTCGGAGTTTGGAAGCCGAAACCTTCGTGATAGCTACGAATTGTGTTCTCATACACAAGCCCTTCTAAAGAGCGTTTAGTATGATAGCCCTGCCAATACTGTAAGGTCTTCAGAGCGTGCTCTGCGGCCTTTTCAATATCATTTACGACGCGACCCACTTCCTGATTGCACAGAAAATTGTCGTGGTATACCCCAGCCTGCTTACACAATGTCTTGTAGTTAGACTGGTAAACACCATAGTCGGCGCTAACAGCGTTGATTACATACTTCCCAGCGCTAGACTCTTTTAGCGCAATAGCGGCCAAGGTTAACCCCAGGTCATGTGGTTTTCCTAGGTCATAACTGCGTTGAAGTGTTTCAATTTGACCTGCGTCAAATTGAGGGCACTGAGCAGATGCTGCGGCAAAGAATGGTGCTACTGTAAGTAGTATGGCAATAGTATTAATAAAATGTCCCATGTTTACTCCTGAAATTAGTCTTCAGGAGTACATAGCGCCTTTAGGCGGTGTCTATCTGGTAACCGGATTAATCACTATCTCAATAAAAAACCAGCCAGCCACCAGCACAGCCTGTAACGTGATAGCTTTCGTTATTGCTCGCCAGATGATAGCCAGTCCGTCTTTAAACGAAAGGCCTTTTCTGTACACTTCAGAACGATGAAAGCACTGCTCTGAAGAGATTAGGACTTGTGCGCCTGGGTTATTTTGTTCACCCACCCAAAGGCCTCCGGTATTCGCCGCTGCAAGCCACTTCTCGTGTTCCTCTCGCCTAGCCACTTTAGCTAATTTAAATGCCTTAGGAAGGCCTATAAAGAACGTTGGTATGTATATGATGATAATACTAGCGAGTATTAAAATTTGTCCCTTTTCCATTACTGCTCACGCTCTTTATCAGCATCCGGTTTATCAATGCCCCAAATCATTTCGTGGTAGTGCTCAAATACAGGATGCTGTTCCAGAAAAAAGGTTGGTAGAGCAAGTAACTCTCTTGTGGAATCTTCCTCGCACTTCAGCACAACATTTTTTTGAAGGAAGTGGCCGACGCCTAAGATCTGAGGCTCGGTAGTCAGCTCTCGTTGCTGGCCTTCGTAGTTATAAATCAGGCGGACACCAGGCTTATCATCAATGCTCAAAGATGGTTTTGCTGTCTTCGGATCGATGGCAACCATATCGAACATCACTTTTCTTTTATCCAATACTTTTGAAATTTTGTCATTATGCTTTTTGATCAATTTTAAAAGTTGAGTTAAAAACTGTGTGTTTGAATTTGTGTTTATCGACAATTTAATGTTCGTCGAATGAAGTGTTGCCAAGCGCTCCATTCCATACGCCTTCAACTTTCCCTGAAACTTGCTTGTCTCGCTTTTACCGCCCTTAGTAAGGTGGTTGGGGACTAATGCAATTAGGAGTGTGGTTCCTATAGCGTGTTCGCTTTTTGCCTTTGAGCAAACCACGCTAAATACATGGAAGCGGTCTTCTGTAAACACAAAGCCATCATTAGAGTACAGCGATTGAATTTGTTTGGTGTTGTTGAAAAGTGGAAGTAATGGCAATTCCGGCATCGCGTTAAACTCTTGCGCTAAATCAGGATCAAATGCGCAGGCACCAATGGGGGAGAAGGCGTGCTCTACGCCCCCTACATATAAGTTAAAGTTCATCTTCTATCTCAAGGGTTTTATTAGGTAAAAATCCTGGAACCAAGTCAAATGGGGCATACCCCCGTTGGTTTGTATAAGCAGGCATGGAGCCAATCAAAAAATCTAGGTTGTAGTGTGTATGTCCGTAAATAACAGCTTTTAGTGATTCTCGATATCGTGCCAGTAATCCGCTAATGTCGGAAACGAAGGCAGGTTGTAGCGTGTCGTTTTGATACTGAGGCTCACTGCATGTTGGATGAATGCCAAAATGACTCAATAGGACATTGTTGCTATGCGAGCGTAGTTGGCTTTCAATAAATTGAACTGCATTTGCATGTAGAAGAGCGGCGTCAGATGGTGTGAACCTTTTGTTTACCATAGAAGGATCGCGAAGTGTAATCAGGCGGTAGTCTCGTATCATACCTAATGCCATCGCCATAGATAGCTTTATGTCACCATTGAGATTGAAATCTGTCCAAAGCGTGGTTCCGATGAAGTTAACACCGTTAATTATCACTGCATCATCTATCAATACGTGAACATTTGTGCCTTTGGCTTTACTTGCCAGACTCTCATTGAGAAGCTGCATGTTGATGCCGCAGTAGTATTCATGATTCCCAGGAATGTAAAGAACAGGTTTATCTGGAAAGTGGCGAAGTGCCCAGTCAATTCCTTTATCACCAATGTGGATATCACCCACCAGCGCAATAACGTCAGCGTCCGTCTTAGGGGGGGTCCATGATTGCATTTCTAAATGTAGGTCGGAGTAGTAAGCAACTTTCATTTTAAAAATAAAATGATACTAACAACTCCGCTATGGGAGGTTAAAAATGGATTATGTTCTAACCCGCATTACAGAATTGAAATTTAGATTTAGGGATAAGATTTTCAGTGCCGTCTTCACAGTGAACGATGTGATACTCATCTTCGAAAATCTCAATGACTTTCAATTTTGCGTTCTCGCCATTGGCCTCGCTTCCAAGCAGCTCAATAACTTTGATAAGTATTGGATCGTGCCTTTGAGTAGTGATGGAATGGAGGAAATCTTCGCCTAGCTCGATTTCTCCTAGCATATCGTCTTTCAGGACTGCCCCGCCCCACTCTGGGTTGGAGCTTAACTCTCTGCCGAGCAAAACTGCTTCTCGACTTAAAGCAAAACCACCGCAGGCAATGTTTATTGCTACTTTGTGGTTACAGTAATTCGCCTTCTTATTTAACTCATCCATTGAAGATTTCGTTGAGTTAAAAACTTCAAGCGCTTTGTCGTTGTCACGACATGTATTGCTATCTTGTTGATATTCGATAGCGTTGCCATGGGGAAACCAAATCGCTTTTTCAGTAGTGGCGTCTTCTTGATAGAAAAGCACGCCACTACGTATAAAGCACTTTCCAGTTTCAAGATATGCATTTATTTGAGCAAACTGTTCTTTTTCTAGAGAGTTGACTGAGGTTTCGATTTTCTTGAGGAGTTTGAGTGCTTGTTGGATTAGTTTAGGGTGTTTAGGATTGTCATTGGAGGTGTTTGTCATGTATTTTCTGGTGGTCAGGAAAATGACATATGATAAGTGCAGATATTGTTAATATCAACAAGAAGTAAACCCACCATAAGGTGGGTTTAGTATTATTATGCAGCTTTACGCTTACGCATCATCAAGAAGCCGCCAGCCAGGGCAAACATTCCGATTGTGCCTGGTTCAGGAACAGAAACTGTACCGTCATCATTGCCGCTGCCATTGTCACCACCGACGTTAACGCCGCCGTTGTTTTCATCTTCAGAACCATCACCTGGGAGATCAGCATCCAAATAGCTAAGGTCAAGTTCACCGCGTACTAAAGCAACACCATATCGGTTGTATGCAAAGTTCTCAGTGAATGTGTCCTTGTTCAGATAAGCGTTACCGCCGTTCTGATTGCCGTTAAAGACGGTAAAGTCATCGTACAGACCAGCAAGTCCGTATTTGTTGTTACCGTTTTCATCGATACCAAAGAACGCTTCAGTCTTCATCAGAGAGTCACCAGCTAGGTAGTCAGATGACGCACCGTAGTACGTATATCCGAACAACGTCTGAAACTGAACATCGGTTTCAGTATCAGGTGTCAGATCCGAGGTGAAGCCAGTTGTTGCTTGTTGAGACACAGACTCGCTTACGCCCCATTCATTACTTCCAACGAAGTAATTGAACAAACCGCTCATCTCAAGACCTGAAGCCATACGCCAACCATCCGCCTCGTAGCGAGAAAGAGCTGAGCGAATGCTTAAGCCTTTTGTAACGTCCCAACGAATCCAATCCATGCCAAGGCCTGTAGAATAGTCAGAATTTTCAGCTTGACTGAATTCACCGTATTCAATGATGCCAGCATTAGCTGAAACGCTTGCCAAGCCAAGTGCCATAACTGCGATAGATGTTTTAAAAATGTTTTTCATGTTGTTAGTCCTTCTAACGTTAAAGTTTGTCTTACCCAAATCGCACAATATTCAAACAATTTGAAAATGCATTTTGAGTTAAACTTACATATGCTGGCACAACGGCAATTCGCCATCCTTTCGCTCAACAAATCATCATGATAAGGAAATTGGTTAATCAATCAACAGGAAATTGTGCTGTGAGAAAAATATTTATTACTTTCTCCAAACAAATATCCTGTTTTCTTCTGGAAGCTTAGCGCGAAGTAGTAAGCCATCTAATTTTATCTGCTCATGTTTTTTTGAAAGTATGGGTTTGCTGCCATGCACAGATAGATTTCCAACCATCGTGTAACTTTGAAAGTGCCGACGATTTAAAATCCACTCCTCGTTAACGCCTAATGCATTGCCCTGACTCATTCCTTCTTTGAATTTATGAGTGATGTAGCAACCCAATATGTGCTTGGGTTTGTATTTCAAAACAGCGTCAATGGCATCCAACTGCTCAACATTGCTTCCATACTTGATACGTTGTTGGCGCAACGCATCATAATACATCAGTCCTGACTTGTGCAGTTCCTCTTGCTCCTTGCTTTTAGGTTCAAAGCGATCAGATTGCATATAGCTATCGGTAGCTGTAACGCCGAGTTCTTGTGCAATAACACCGTTACCAGAGCCAATTTCAATCGTGCTATCTAACTCCGGCAGGTTGTTTTTAAGCCACGCTATCAATTCCGTTGTGGGCCATACATATACAGCTGCTTCCTGAAATAATGCTCTTACATTAGTATAACCATATGAAAGAAGATCATCAGCGCTTGCTACTACAGGCTCGCCGTCTTTTAAGAAGCGAGCCTTAAGCTCATTAACTTTTTCAAAATCGGGTTGTAAAATCTCTGCATTAAAACTCACACGTTTGCTCCTATTTGATTAATCGCGGCCTGTATGTCGTTGTCTGTCGCGAGGGGGAAGTCCTTTTTCAGTTCGGCTATTGCTTCCTTGATTATATTTTTACGTACCGTGGCGTTTTTTAGCGACTCCCGCACGGCCTCATTACCCAGGCGGTTTAGACGATGATACAAACTAATAGTCATATCAGATTGAAGTTCAGTTATTTGTTGTCGCATAGTATTTCCTTCCATGTGCCAGTGCTTGACTGAGGATAGTCAATAGCAAACTCCTTCAGCGCATCGTCAACAGTGATCCCAGCCTTACCTAAAGCATCAACTACAATATTGAATTCCTCATCGAGGCGAGGTAATTCATCACCATCAAAATTACCAGTATTGATGTCTTCTGCGTGAGGCAAATATGTTGAAGAAATCATCAACCCTTTGAAAAGATCTTTTTTGGATAGGGTATCTAACTTTGATGAACAGATGGCCGTAGGCTCGCCATTTAACGCTTTGTCTCTTTCGTCAAATGATAGACCTAGCTGACTCAGTAGCTCAGAAACAAAGTCATACTCTGTGCGTATGTGTGGACGTTGATAGTCATCATAGCTATCTTCGGTCAAGTCGCTAGGATCGGGGAAATATGCAGACGCCACTATTAATGCTGCGACTATTTCGTCCTTGCTGATTGATTCTAATTTCATATTGCTCTCCTGAACTGATGCAGGTGAGTCTAATGAGTGGGGTTACGATGTAAAGAATAATATTGAAAGGAATGTCAGGGCGCACGTGGAATGCGCCCTTGGCTTTTTAGTATTTAAATTCTACGCGTCTATTTTGTGCATAATCGAACTCTGACGTACCCTGCGCTACGGGTTTTTCCTCACCAAAGCTTACAACGTTGATAGCAGATGACGATACACCTTCATTCATAAGATAGGTCTTCACAGCGTTCCCGCGTCGCTCGCCCAGTGCAATATTATATTCCTGGGTGCCCCGACCATCAGTATGGCCGTGAAGCGTCACGCTCTTGCCTGACTTAATGAGGTGATCGGCGTGCGCTTTAATAACATCAATCATGGCTTCTGAAAGTGCACTGGTATCATAGTCAAAATACACAACAGATTTCATCTCTGTGGTTTGATGTTCATTTTCAATTAACTGCTCTTCTTGATTTGCAGTCATACGCTCAGCTTTTGAAAGGCTTACCCCTGCCTGTTCAGTGCTCGCGCCGTTAACTTTACCGCTGTTAACATTCGCGTAGACGGTTTCGCCGTCTTCATTTTTAATGGAGCCAGATGATGAACAGCCGCCAAGAGCGGCGATTGCAACCATTGCCAAAAGTGTTTTAGATTTCTTCATTACAGTCCTATCCACAATAGTAAATCCGGTATGTTAGCTTTATTTTTAATTGGCGTCTAATCAAAAGGCGACGACTGCGGAGCGGCACGAAGTAGATTGAAGGTAGAAATCTTTTAAAAAGTATTCCTTGATAGGATTGATGCACACCTACCACATTAATCTTTTAATGTAGTTGCTTTAACGTTTTTATTCCTTAATCTTGAGATAAAAGGAGAGCTATTCAATGAAAAAACAAACACCAATGAAACGGATGAGCGATGTCCTACAGAATCTGGAGGCAATCTTGTATCCAAATTTTGACTTCGGTCAAAAAAACAAGAAAGCAGGTTCCCCAATACCCTATGATATCAGGAAAAAGTTTAATCTAGAGTATGATGCCACAACAGGTGGTATTCCGTATGACACGATGTACTTTTTCAGGGATGTAAAAACGCCGTTTATTAAAGCATCAGGTAAGTACATGCCTCAGCCAGGAAAGTCAATTGCACTGGGCTTTGAGTACAATCACGTGGATGAGCCTGTTGTAACAGCGTCCACCGTCATCGTTGATTTTAATCATAATAAAACCGTGAAAGCGAGTTTGCCGTTAGGTGTAGCTGAAATGCGCTCAAGGTTAAAGGCATTTGTAGAGGAGATGAAGTACCACAAGAATGCGGAAATAGACGCAATTCTTGTTCTATTTGAGCGAATGGTAATAGTAACTACTGTGGAAGAGTCACTTCACGGTCAGGAAGAGATTGCAAAAGTACAAGAAATAATAAAGGTACAAAAACAAGCGTTAGCGCGTTATCACGTAGAGCTAGATGAAGTCAGTAAATCGCTAGCTACAGCAGAGATGCAGGCAAAAAAAGAAATGAATATTTACGTTTCTGAGTCGGGGATTGATGAGCGAATCTGCAAACTAGAAAAGGAACTGAAGCTTTTGAGAGAAGAGCGGGTTGCTAAATTTGTTGAGATACGTGAAAAACACAACCTTAATTCGCTGAAGCTTAAAAAGGAGTCAAATGAAGGAAAAATCTTCAAGATAAGACGAAAAATAAAAGACGTAGTAGAAACAAAGGTAGAGTCTATGCCGATAGCGATAAAACAGGCTGTTACAAGTCACTTTGAAAATAAGTAACTGGATACTTGAAGCCTCCAGCGACTCATTCAGAGAGTTGAGTTGTAGAATGCGTCAGACATTTGTTCAAGCTTTTATGAGGCTCCGAAATACGAGCCTCATACATCTATATGAAAAACTGGAGTTTTAAACTTCTTATTTGCTATAAGGCTTAGCAGATGGAGTGATGTCATAGCAATTGTAAATAAGGTAATAATGAAACATGCGAGTAGCACAAAAGGCCACATATAAACGATAGCTCGCATCTCTCCTTTATAGTTACTGCTCTCTTCCCAAACGATACCTGCGAATACAGCCAGGTATGCCAAAGAAATTCCGACAGGAAGATAAAGCAAAAAAGTTAATACGATAACTAGAGTCGTCATGATAAAACCACAAAGGGATAATCATAACGCTTAGACCGTACTCTTAGTTAAGAATATTAAGCTACGGGATAGCGTTGGAGGCAGTGGCTTGGTGCAAATCTAAGTATGTCGACTCGGGTGAAAGAAAGTCTACAGCTTCATCAATAAGCGTTACAAACTTGTCACTTAATTGTGGTTCCGCTGGTGAGTTTGCTGTTACAGTTATCGTTATTGACAGAATCAGCAGTCGTTCTATCCATCTTTTTTTCGTCTCTGTCATTGTAATTCCTGCGCGACGCTGCACCATGCGAATGACACGGTAGTATGTTATAGGCAATGAGGGTATGCCTCGAATTTACAGAGCGCATATTATACCAAGATATTAAGTTAATGGAAGATTGGCGCTTCGCAAATGCCTTAAAAATTAGAAAAGTTTTTTGATTCAACCTCGGGCTACGCATAATTCACGTTGAACAGTCTTATTTAAATGTGGGACTAACTTAACTAACAAGGAGAAGCCGATGGTTTCTTTAATTATTGCAGCGATTTTCGCTGTTTTGGTCATTTTTTTACCAGAGTCTAAAACTAATGGAGGCGCTCTAACGCGTCGAATTTTAAGTTTATTGCTCTTGGTTCCTTCAGTCATTTTTATGACTGAAGCTGAGCATCTGTTTTTTACGGATGTTCAGGTTGGCATTTCATATATGTCAATGTTTATCACAGCCTTAATTGTGCTGTTATATATTGGAGATTTTTTCTCCAAGTTAAATCAACGCTCTCAAGCGTGAATAATATTGGCAGTGTCTTCGGACACTGCTTTTTTTATTCACATCGTCACAGGTTCATGTATAGTGAAGGTGCAGCGCACAATTACACGTCACGGGTTGAAAATGTCAAAACTAAGCAGACAGCAGTTTTTATCAAATGCCATTCCAGCAACCATCATCGCTGCTGCCACACTGACGCTTTCATTTATGGCTTATACAGCATCAAGCCACGACATGGTAAATCGCTATCTTGCGGCTTCCATGCTAGCTTTTGCCTGGACGTACGTTGGTTACTGGGGCTACTCCCGCTTTTATGCAACTAAGAGTCCGCATTGCGGTAAAAATGCTGCACTCTATACGCTTTTCTTCACCCCGTTCTTCCTGATTAAAATAATCAGAAATCCTGGCTACCTGAAAGAGTTGTAGCTAAACCTACTCAAATGGCGTCTCTGGTTGGTAGTTTGCCAAGCCATTAAGGACAGCTTTAAATTCAATTTAATTCAGTTTGATAGATTTAGATGGTGCCAAATTCCCATGTAGTGAGAATTGATAATGCTTAAAATGGCAAACCTAGTGAAAATGCGGTGACAGAGGAACGATCCGATCTGACAATTTTGGATTTAAGGCAAAATAAAACCTGCCGGAGCAGGTTTAAGTCAATGGTTTTCTGCCAATGTAAGCTGGGACTGTTTTACGTCCATACTTAATGGCCGCTCCCAACCGATGCCATCCGTCACAAATACAGTTTCGGCTGGGGCTTTCTTCATATGGAATTTCTGCTATATGCAATGGTTCATTGAAGTCTTTGCCTTCAGATATATCCCTATCCAACTGCATCCAACTAGCAAGTCTACCTTCGCCAGCGGATGTTATCTGTTCGATGGATGCAACCGAACTAAAGTCAAAATCTTCTAATAAGTCATTGATTTCATCATCAAGGTAGCTCTTCATTTTAGAAAGAAATTCTGGGCAACCAATCTCTCTATTGGGTAGTCAGGAACAAAGTGCCATATCAAGTCCTGAGCGGAGTATTCGCTGTGTTCGTCGGCGCTCCAGTCTATCCAATCTGGGTTAACTGTTTTCATTACTGTGTTATCCTTTGCTTGTCCTCTGCTCGGTATTGAGCAATTTCATGTAGCGCCGAGCATCGGTGATTCATTGATTGATCAGTAATTAACGCTAATAGAGCCATTGCAACTGGGCTGCCTTCTTTGGGACGAATTCTGGAATCATATCTGGAATGTGTGTAATACCATTGTTTAAGCGTTTTTTAATCGTGGCTATGTGGATTTTAAATTAAAAAACTGACTCATAGAGTCAGTTTAAAATTAGACGCCAAATGGCTTTGTCATAAAGGCAAGTTTTTGTTTTGCCTTTGGATAGCTACTGTGACTTATTTTTCTTCCAAACATTCTACGAATAAACGTGATGTCTGCCTTTTTCTTAAAATGATAGAGACCAGCAAATACTTGCGCGTCATATTCATTATAAGGAAAGCTGCGTTTGTTTATTGCGTCAACCGTTTTGTCAGCAATCTTTAATTGCTCTAGATGTTGCTCGTACACCTTTTTGGGCAGAGATTGAATTACTTCAATGCCTAAGGTTTGTGGATGCTCAAGCAGTTCAGGGTGTTTAACAAGGTAATCCATTGGGCGAATGGTTCTTGATATGAAATTGAATCGTTGCTTTTTATCGAAGTTGGATAATGCAAAGCTTATCTCTTCATTAGTAATATTCAACTTTTCAAGCCAAAGCTCAATGCAATGCTCATGTGTCCCAAATTCTGCTGCTAAAGCTTTCAGATTGTTTTTAAAATTCATAATTATGTCCTCTAAATTACGCGAGATTGCGTAGAATTTAGTAGGTTATATGCGTGGTAATTTTAAGTTTTTCGAGAACAATTGCCATCCCAACATAGGGTTTTACTGTTGCCAGGTATAAGTTTGGAGCTACCTTCTTATCAATTGAATACCACTGGGATACGGGAACACCTTACGGCACGGCGAAACCCTTTGAATGTTTATCTGAGGTGCCAAGTGAATATTCAGAAGATCAGTTGGTGATTTACTTGACACGTTTGGAGAAGCAGCATCACAAGCGTGTCATCGAGTACAGACACGCTTACGCGAAGCGGTTCGCGAAAACTTCTAAAGGATAGCTAGTTTATCCACATGGAATGTTGAAGTTTCGAGGCTGTTACCTCATCGACATTTAAATGTTCAGGCGTATTCTTTGTGAATGTGAACGTAGTTTTATTTTTGTCGTTGAAGTGAATGAGGGTTTTTCTGTAGCAGTAATCTTGTACATTTATCATGAATTGTGCTGCATCCAATTCTGTCTTCACAGACTGAGTATCAATGCCCTCATATTCCAGCATAATAAGAATATCTACGACGCGGCTTAGTTCTTTACGATCAAATTCGGAAATATCCTGGATGCCTGCCGCCATTTGTTTGGCCGTAGCAAGAGCTGAAGTGTTGACTAATGAAACAATTCCTAGTTGAAATGCCATTCTTGGCGTTGTGCTTTCAGCATAGGACTCCAGAAGCATTGAGATGGCATTATCATACACCCGTTGAAGTAAAGTGTGGTCGTTCATAGTGGGTTCCTTAGCGTATATTATGATCATGCATGTTAATAAACTCTTCGAGGTTTTCTACAACCTTATCTCTGTCTATCAACTCTTCTTCATTGAAGAGGTTTAGTCGCTGAGCGATCTGTGTCATCTGAGATGGGTTTCCACACTTGAGCATGAGAATAAGTGCTCCGGCGCAATATTGAGAGCCTGCGACATTTCGACGCCATGCTTCTTTTTCGGCCTTCCGCGCAGCCTCTTCTGATGCGTATTCAAGATCATCGTCGAATTCATCGTCCATTCTGGTTGTTTTGTGGCAAGGGAATGTGCCACCCTCGTGTAACAAATTGTCAATGATCCCTTGAGCGCGTTCCTTACTCAACCAGTCCTTATTGGTAGGTTGCACTGAGGATTTCAGAAATGGGCAGTTTTTGCAGGGTTTCTTTAAGTCAAAACGCATAGTTATACTGGGGCGTTGCCGCCCCACTCCTGGGTTTACTGTGCCTTGATTACTAAATCACCTCTGGACATGGTCGCAAGCAAATTTAGCATTACGCTGTCGGGGAGATAAATTAACGCCGCCAAAACCCTTACTTCGATGTTTCTGGCCTGCTTATATTCAGCACTGCATACAATGCCATCGGCGTACTCAGCTATATGCTCACTCAACAACTCATCCATCTCGATGTCGTTTTGGATCATATAGTTTAAGCACATCATGTGCGCATAATTCATAGCATTTTGCATCGTTGAAAAGGGCACGATTTTTTGCTGGCCTGATTCACGAACGATAAGATTCACGGGACTTGAAGAACCTCGCCCCCCTGCATCAGACTCGTGTTTGGTAAGAGCGCTTCTAAACGGCTCTGCCCCCTTCAGGTTGTATAGCTTTCCAGCCACATGCATAGGCTTATTGCCCGTCAATGGTGGAAACCCTTCTACTTCATGTAAACGCTTGTGATATTCGGTTAGAAAGGCCTCAAAACCCTTTGCAGTAAATAGCTCATCAATATTCATAGTAATTAACCCATATAAGACATGTGCGTGCTGGTTTCACTGTCAATGAGTAAAAAATATCAATGACAAGTTGTTAGACTATAACTTCTGCAAATGCAGAGCAGCACCATCGGTAGTCACCCGTCCTACCCTGCCCCTATTTCAAAGCGAGAGTGTGTCTGGAATATTTTCCACTATAATGAGTGACATTCGGAATGCAAGCAGTTCTAAGGATTGACTCTACACTTTGAATCCTTAATGTAGCGAAAGACATTTTACGAGGGAGTGGTATGGAAATTACCGTAAACAATATTATAAAGCTCGGTGGGATGAGTGCGGCTGTAAGCACATCTATGGGCATGAATAAAAAAAATGAAAACACTAAACACGCTGAGCATCTGAATGACGCTATCGTTAGGAAGATCGTCGAGGAGGCTGTATGTAAAAAGAATCCTCCTGACGAATTCTCAGTTAGTTTACAGATAAATAGCGAGCAGCCTTATGTCACAAACGTAGATTGTAGCTATAAAGAGATTAATATCGACGCTATTTTAGAAGCAATCAATGGTTCCAAAGAAAATCATTGTCATTGCCCTGTTTGTGAACAAGACGGCAGTGTGATCTCTGTCTTTGGTCAGGTTTCTCGCCTAGCTAAAGAGAAGCTAGCTGAGCGGGTTGATGATTTGGATAATATAAAGAGTGTTTGTACAAGCATCGTTAAAAACGCTCTAAGCCTTGAAAAATCGACGTATCTCTTTATGGATGAACCGGATGTGTTGGAAGAGCTAAAACTGAACTATCTACCATCTTCAGATAGTATAAGCGCTCTGAGCGCCGTATCCAGAGATTTAATTATCAATATGGCTGCGTTGCGACGATTGCGAAGAGAAAAGAAAGCTGAATATGCTGGTATAGAGTTTGAAATTATAGAAGGCGTTGTTTGTCTACACGAGTTATACCGACTAGACAAAGAGGTGTTCTGGTCTGTTTTTCATGAAGTAGACAAGTCTTACGCCGACAGAAGTGATTCTGAAAAAAATCAGATTATGAGGTTCTTGTCATTTACGTTGCGCGGCCTGACAGAGCACTTACCTGGTTTGCGAAATCCTTTTAAAGATGGACATCTAGGTGATGCTGATGTGGAGTTTTCTGGAAGCAAAGCTGTAAATTTTATATTTCACCCTCACCTTAAACAGCACAAATAACAGGCGTTCTTGGCGCGTCAAAAATGAAAGCCCTCAGCAAGTTGAGGGCTTTAGTTTAATTAAGTGCAATAAGCACCTCTTTGTCCCGTCGAAAGCGATTGAGATAATTCATAATAATTTGTGGTTGCAAACTCGCAATACCACGTTTAAAAGTCTTATCTAGCGCTTCACTATGAACTGCATTGATAATGTAATCATCAACAGCAAGTTCAACGTATTCAGTGACACTGTACACATCAGCATGACCATTAATCTCAATGAAAAGTTTGTTCATTGACAAGGTTTCCATCTCCTCTACCTGATATACAAGCATATAGTTGCACTCCAGTTCAAAGAATTTAACGTCACGCTTCCAGCCGATATCGTTAAACAGCATGAAGGGCGTTGTATTGCCTTCTTTTTGTCGTTGATGCTCTGCAAGTTGCTTAGCCTCATAAATATTGGCATGTCTGAAGTTGTTTTCAGAAAAACTGGAAACAGAAATGCCAATCATGCCGGAGCTAAACCCTGCTGTTTCCAGATATACTGATTCACCCATAATGACCGCGTGAAGACAGTCTTCTTCGTTTAAAGGATCGGTTGCGTCAGCAGATTTAAAACCTTTGTGGTAGTGGCGCAGATGGTCATGTAGTTGCCCTTTGAAATCTGCATACATATCGTCCCATGAGCAAAGGTCGTAGGTGTAAAGTTGCAGCGGTGATTGTGAGCCAATGGCATGGTGGTCTATGGTTGTAAATCTCATGCATAGGTTTCGGCCATTGAGGTGTAGTGTCAAATCAAAACAGCCTACTAGCCTTTTAAAAGAAAGGCGGTCACAGTCGATCTTCAACTCAAATCCATTCTGACTCGAAAGATTGCACCAGTTATTAAACGAATCATTGATTGAATCAAGTAGGTTTTTTATTTGATTAAAAGCACCTTCACCATGCGCGATTCGATTGATTTCCGTAGCACCCGATGTTTGCAGAAGTAGTTCTTCAAGTTGTGTTAAGTGTGTTTTCATTTGTTGTCCTCTCAGTTACATAAACAAAATGTTTGATGTTGAGGATATGTAGGCATATGTAACGGGTACGATGGCTAGTATGGTGCGAAAATAGAAACACCCGCATAGCGGGTGTTTAAGTTATAACTGAGTGCATGGCACAAGAAGAGTTTTTTCGAAGTAGAACACATGATTAGACAAAAGATGGTTCTCCTCTAAAAAACAATTCTGTAGGTCACTAACCTCTGCAATTGCCTCGTTTTCTAAATCTACAATGATACAGAACAGGTATTTCTTTCCATCTGTAGAGTAAAATGCGAAGCCACTTAGCTTGCTGTCGAACGCAAAACGCATGACCAGGAAGCTTCGAGAGCTAGAACCGTAAGCTTCTGTGCTAGCAAAGCCCATTTGGCTGGACGTATTCTCATCAAAAGGGCTGATCAGAACAATCTGCTTTTCTGGTGCAGGAGCGTGCCGACAATTTAGAATGTAGCAGTCATTCCCAAATGGATTTGATGCCTCTTGAGCAGTATATTCATTACAGTATTTGTTGTTTGTTCCGTCTTCAGTGATATGTGATGACAGCTTATCTAAAGCTTTTTCAACTTCAGAATGAGTCATGGTGCGCATAAGCGTCTCCTTGGTTAGTCCTAAGGATAGGTAGCGTTATGTGCAGGGGAATGCTAATTAGTGCTGAGGTTGTCACGAATATCGAAGTTCGCGTCTGCATTAAATCGATCAACGAAGTATCTATTCAGATCATCCGCTTTCATCGCGACAACATGTCCATCGCCACCAAGGCCGCACATGAAAAGTAACTCATCATTCATGCTGTCATAAGTAACAGGAATGAGTTCTGTAACAAAAGCTGGCATACAACATACTTCTGCATTTTCATATACACTGGCATCGATTTCTGGACGCAAAATCCCTGTGTAACGTAATGCGGAGCAATTGTCACCAAAACCAGCTTCGTAAAAGCCGCCTTTCGTTAAAACACTGACAGACATTGCGCTAGCTCTTGGGGCAAAAAGTTTAGACAACAATTGTGTCAAAGGATTTGTATATTCGATAGCGTCCATGTTTCTGGTGCTTTCATACTCTTGCCCTACAGCTTCGTACATCTTTTCAATTCGAGAATGATGTTGGTGAGATGTATATAGAGTAAATCCAATAACGAGGGTGGTTGTGAAGAATGTGCTTATTAACAGTCCTTTGGCAGATATCATTTTTAACTAACGTTTTTGAGTTCTGACGTGATTCTAGCAAATTCCTGGCAAGTGTCACCTTCCGTCCGCGTAAGTCCATACTTTGCCTCGATAGATGCAATCAAGTTGAGTATAGTTGAGTTGGCAATCTTATCGCTAATTAGGTTGATGCCTTTGTCATATGCAAAGAGTCGTGCGTCGCCATTCCATGTTGTCCCTTCACATATTTCAAGGGCAGTTATCTGGGAGCCATTAATTCCTTCAAAAGAAGGAGAATTGATGAGCTTCGCTGTAAAATAAGTGTTATTGCATGTGCCGCACAACATGTATGCACCTGAAGGTGTAGGGCGTAAGCCCCCTAATAGCTTAAGCATGGTTTGTCCCATTGAAGTAACTAGACCTTACAGATTAATGAAATATCGTTAAAAGGCAAGTGTTGAAGTGCGTTAGCTGAATTACTTGGGTTTGGAAACAACATAAGTGGCTAAAATACGTTATTTATTTGTTGGAGCTTACCTTGTCACCAGAGACAAACCCATTCATTGAAACATTCTACGAATATACAGCACTAGTCATCTTCTGGCTTATTGTGATTGCATCGATAAAGTTGCTGTTCATGTTCATCCACGACAAGTTTCAATCAACTCATGCTATTAGAAGAAACTACCCTATCATTGGTAGGTTTCGGTATTTCTTTGAACACATGGGCGAGTTCTTTCGCCAGTATTTTTTCGCTGCTGACAGGGAAGAGATGCCTTTTAATCGAGCGCAGCGTAGTTGGGTGTATAGAGCTGCCAAGAATATTGCTGATACAATTGCATTCGGTTCAACACTTGACACGACGAAAGATGGCAATGTTATATTTTCAAATCACCCATACCCTGTACTTGAAGAGGATGGTAGAAGTGCTAGTGAGGTTTTGATTGGTGAGTCATCGAGAACGCCATGGAGAACCAACGCGATATTTGGAATATCCGGTATGAGTTTTGGCGCAATTTCAAAGCCTGCAATCAGAGCATTATCTAAAGGCGCTAAAATTTCAGGTACATGGCTCAACACTGGTGAAGGTGGCCTTTCAAAGCATCATCTAGAAGGCGGTTGTGATTTAATTTTCCAAATAGGGACTGCTAAATATGGCGTTTCAGATTCAGATGGAAATTTGTGTGATGATTCACTTTTAAAAATCGCATCTTTTGAAAGTGTTAAGGCGTTTGAAATTAAATTATCTCAAGGCGCAAAGGCTGGAAAAGGAGGAATTCTTCCTGCTGACAAAGTAACACAGGAAATTGCAGAAGCCAGGGCAATTCCTGTGGGCGAAGCATCTATTAGCCCTAATAGGCATAAAGATATCGCCTGCGATGAGGATTTGTTAGAAATGGTGTCTCGCATAAGGCGTGTTACAGGCAAACCTTGTGGGTTTAAGATGGTGCTTGGTGAGCCAGACTCTTTGATTAATTTAGCGAAGCTGATTAAAAAGCGTGGTTTGGATGAAGCGCCGGACTTTATTACGTTAGATAGCGCAGATGGTGGAACTGGTGCAGCTCCAATGACATTGATGGATGATGTAGGCCTTACAATCAAGGAGTCACTACCTATGCTTATAGCGACATTGCAGCGTTATAAGTTAAAAGATCGCATAAAAGTGTTTGTTAGCGGAAAAATGATTAACCCGAAGGACGTTGCTTGGGCGCTTTGTACTGGTGCCGACTTTGTCTGTACTGCTCGTGGTTATATGTTGTCACTCGGTTGCATACAATCGCTCCAGTGTAATAAAAACACCTGTCCTACTGGAATAGCTACGCATAACCAAAAGCTTCAAAGAGGTTTGGTTGTAAAAGATAAGGCTCAACGCGTTGCGAACTATACTGTCAACATGGTTTCTGCTGTAGAGGAATTGTCTCACTGTTGCGGTGTCATTGAACCGAGGTTGTTAGAAGAGCGGCACGCAAGAGTGTGCGAGAGCGGCCACTCTATCCCGCTTAAAACGTATAATGAGAATGTTGTAGAACAGCAAAAAGGACTTATTTCCCTTTTTTCATTGGGTGATTAACTTAGAAACTCAAAATGTAAGCAGGCGGTGCAACTAAGCTCGCCTGCGTCCAACCAGCACTGGCTATTATTTCTACCATCGTTGTCACGTCTCTGTTGATCTTGTTCCTTAATTCTTTGTGCCGCTTCTTTGCAAGCAGCAAATTGCTTAACTATTAATTTTGGGCAATTACGTAATTTGTTATTAGCTATTATTCCTTTTACTTCAGCAGAACAAGATTTGCCTTGATGGTAAACACAATAGGCGCAATTAAAACCCTTTCGAGGTGAAATATGGGATTGGTAAAAAGAAATGCAAAACAATGCAAAATGAGCGGATCATGTTAGCCCAGAGTAAGTATTGTCAATTTAACAAGGTTACCTCACTAATAATTTTAATAAAAGAGTAAAACGCCTTGCGTTCGCAATAAAAATCTTTATCTTATGCATCTTGCCGTATTATTCAAGTGGTTTGTAACTACATTTACTGCAATTAAGTTAAAACCTCGGGTAATAGGAGCCGAATTAAGTAAAAGGTTGGCGCAAAGTCGTTTGCGAGTTAGGGTTTTGATATCCAAAGGGCGCGATAAAAAATAAAAACAGGCTTAACCTTTAGGTGTGTAATGTGATTATTTATGAGATGTAATCACTGCTAATTAAAATTGTGGAGAAGCAAAATGAGTGAAGGTTTATCAATATTCGGAAATATTCGTACTCTTCGAAAAGAAGCCAAAGATTATGATTTGGAAGCACTCTATGAAATGCGAACCAAGCTTAATACTGTTATACAAGGGCGAGAAGATGAGATAGCCGCCCAGGAAGCAGAGCGAAAAGAAAAACAGAACAAGATCGAGGCGATTAAAGCTCAGATGGCACAAGAAGGTCTTACAATGGAAGACATCGTAAAAAGTGCTTCTGAGCCAAAAATCAATAAGCCTAAGACAAAGCGTCCAATCAAATACAGCATAACTGTTGATGGTGAAGAGCATAAATGGACAGGGATTGGCAGAATGCCTAGAGTTTATCAAGAAGCTTTGGAAAGCGGTAAAAAGCTGGAAGACTTCGCTATCTAGTTAACTCAAACTATGCGCGGCGAGTTCGCGCATAGTTCCATTTCTTATTTACCCCGCCCCTCTTGTTACCCTAAAGGCACAATTCAATCAATAGTGTGCCAAATATGTTAAAACGATTCTTCTTTAACGCAACAGTAGCTGTTGCCTTGTGGTTTCTTATGGCCTTTTGTGCGTATCACTTCACTTCAGTCATGAATGAGGTCAATGGTTTATTCTGGGTGATGTTTGCTGTTCTTGGAGTGATTAGCATTGCTATTGCCGCAGTAGTGAATCTCGTACTTAAAATTCAAAGCTAGAGGCGACTGGCGGTAGTATCAGAGAGAAATCAGTCATTTTCGTGTGTAGTGTGCCTTTGTAAATATACTCAATTCTGAGTAAATTGGACAAACATTGAACAAGGGTTATACCTATGAAGACATTAAAATCTGGCCTAATGGCCGTAATCATCGCATCTGCATTATCAGCAACCGTATCAGCAGCGCCTGCTGACGTTAAGATCGGTGAGATTAAAAAGTTTGAACAGCCAACGCTTATGGCTAAAGAACGTAAACCAAAGAGTGGTGGCATTATCATTCGCTGGTAATTTTTAAGGAGAGCTTTTTTGCTCTCCTTTTTGCAATTGCAGGCTAGTTAGCAATGTCAATTGGTGTGAACTACCTACGCCAAGACATAGTTTGGAATAGGCATCCACAGCATAGCTTCTGACTATGCTGCTTTATTTTTCTCACATCCACTCACAAACTTTGTTCGCACAAAGACTTTCGTTTACGGCAATAGAAATAGCGGTATTTTGTTCTGTTAATCACAGGACTTATATGGCTATTATTTATACTCCCCTTCAGGCAAGCATATGAGATAATATGTCATTTTGTTAGTCGGAATAGTTATGCTCAAGCACATTTTCATTTTATTTTTAATGTATTCCTCCGTATCACTTGCGGCAACGTCTCAAAAAGAGGCAAATTACTTGCCTACTTTGCGTGATTGTAGCTCTGTAGAAAAGATTATCGTTCGTGCTCGTCGAGCCAGTCCATCAAGCATTGCCCAAGCTTTTGTTGGTGTGATGTCGATGAAGTGTGATCTTGATTCGTATAGTGCAATGTTTTACCAACCTTCGATGGAAAGGATGAAGGCTTCAAGTAAAGCTCTTGTACAAAACGTCAACCAAGCTGTTGTAGAGGCAATACTTCTAACGGAGCTAAATGCTTTTACAAAAGACCAGTGGAAAGTCGAACAGATAGCTGGTGATTTCGTTTATACCGTCATGCTCCCTGAACCAATTAAATATTCCGATGTTTATGGATCTTTTATGGCACCTTCTGCACTCGATTCTCACATAATGAGTGAATTTCAAATAACCGTTAGTCCTGAGCAAGACGGAACCTGGGGAGTGTCCGGCCATAGCCTTATCGGTCAAGCACCAGAATGAAATTTATGACTATTGCCATCTCTATACTTGTCGAGAGCATAAGCAACCACTACACCTGAAACAAAACCCCAGAAGTGTCCAGCCCAAGAAATATAAGGTGAAACTTTAAAGAGTCCAAGGACGGCTCCGCTGTACAAAATCAATGAGAAAAAAGCAGCTGCCCAAGTTCTAATCGATGGGTGAAAGATGGCGAACGTGAAAAGGAAGCCTATTAATCCGTATATCACCCCCGACAAGCCAACCACGACACCAGCCGTTGATGTTAACCAAGTTCCTATACCTGACAAGATTAAGACAGAGAAAAACACTAAGTTTAAGTCTCGTCTTCCTGCGCTGACGATTACTAAAATGCTGGAGCCGATAAACGCAGTTGTGTTGCTAATAATGTGTAGTAAGTTTGCGTGCAAAAACGGAGATAGTAAAACTCCTTTAAGTCCGCTTAGTTCTCTTGGTCGAATTCCATGGCTGTTGAAGTTTGAAAACGGCGTAACTAGGTCAAGGATGAAGACGCCCCATATTGTGGCGATAACGAATATGGTTAGCGTGGGTATATATTTTTGCATTGGCTATGTTCGGATTAACTGTTGTTGAATCGAAAAGAGCCTGT
>CEVI01055381.1_pt1 | contig 41262 bp, 46 predicted proteins | sample 531471 | NCBI WGS metagenome assembly CEVI01 (sample SAMEA2623513, study PRJEB7988) | marine metagenome | isolation source: saline water (ENVO:00002010), including
TTCGAACCAGCGACCAATTGATTAAAAGTCAACTGCTCTGCCAACTGAGCTAACGTCCGATTATTCTATCTTTCGCCACACGTTTACTCAGGCATAAAAAAAGGCGACTGAGTTAGTCGCCTTCTTTTCCGCTTCGTAAACCTTAGCTCGGTTTTCGTTTTAGCGCAAATGAACCGCGACTCGTGGGTGAATACACCTCACGTTTCGTTGCATTATATTTAATGGCTGTAATTCGCATGTTCATTTTGGAAACCTAATAACTCTTTAATTTAATTCAAAAAGGCATTTGCCCTTAACTTGCTAACAAGTATATCAGTGAAATTCAAACTGTCAATGATTAATTTTAATTTTTTTCATATTTTTTTATTTTATTTACTTTTTTCTGTTTTTTGTTTTTATACATTGCCCCAATCTGAGTCCCTTACAGGTAGTCTCTTCACACCTGTGATGGTCTTTATCTTCGGTGATCTTACGCCTTCTTTTGCGATCTCCTCTTGAATAGATGCTGACACCCAAAACTTACCTGTCCATTTTTCCAGCTCGGCATTCTCAATAGGTATATCTCCTAATACGCCATACCATTGCGATGGCTTAACGTCTGCCTTTTTAGCCCTCTTCACTAAGCGCTTCTTAATGCCTTCTGGAATTCTCGCCTGTGTAGCAAGCAAAGGCCACTGTACTGCATTTGTTAATAGCGCGGCGTCAAAAACAAACCTATATAACCCATTGCAATGAACAACTCCCACTAAACGCTGCGCGTTTTGAAGGAGTTTCAAAAAGATAAACTAAGTTACCTTTTTAGGCGGGTTCCCCGCCTGAATACCTAATGCCCAATTCAGGTTTACTTGAGCACTCGCCACATCTCTGGGCAATTCACAACCACAAGAGCATGAGTGCCAACGAACAGCTAAGGATTTTTTCTTCTTAGCTCCGCAATTTGGACATGTCTGACTTGGCTTAACTTGTCTTGTTGGTATTTCAACGTATTCGCTACCAGCCTCTGCCGCTTTATAGGATAGCAAGTTAAGAGTCATTGCAGGGGCTGTATTTAAGATTTCTCTATTCAGTCCTGCTTTTTGTTTAACGTTTTTGCCATGTTTTTTTGCCGTGCCTTTTGCACTGCAAGTCATGTTTTTTACAGTCAGTTTTTCCGTGGCAATCAATGCCGAAACTTCAACTAATTTTGAGGTTTGTTTGTGAGTAAAATCCAGCCGCTGTCGAGCAATTTTCTGGTGAAGTTTTGCTGTTTTACTTTTTAACTTGCGATGAGTGCGTGTTCCTTTTTTAGCCAAAGATAAATCACGTTGTAAGGAAGTCAATAACGCTTTGCTCTGTTTTAAATAGCGGGGATTTTCAATCTGCTCAAAATTACCTTTGTGATCGACAATGGAAAAATAGTATTCAATACCCCAATCTAAACCAATGGCTTTAGTTCCGCATTTTCTCTTTATCTGCTCATATTCGAATGATACAGATATGAACCACTCTCCATTTTTAAGGATAATCTCAGAGGTTTTAGGTATACCATTTTCATTTCTGGCTTTGCCTCGGATCTTAATAATTCCGACATCTGCCAGATACACAGCGCCATGCTTCTTGGTTTTAAGATGCAGCTTCCAGCCGTCACCGTGGGTTTTATATCCCCAACCTTTAAAGCGCTGAAACGGTTTAAAGCGAGGAAATCCTGCGTTTTTATCGCCTTTTTTGAGCCGTCTGAAAAAACCATCAAAAGCCAGTGCAACACGCTTTAAAGTGACTTGCTCACTTTGAGCATTAGCGTTAAACAATCCGTGAGAATTGCGGTTATTTCGCCAGCGCGTATTGATTTTGCATTGTTCGGAGAAGCTTAGTCCGTAATTAAATTCACGGTATGTTTCGATGCGATCACGCAAAGCCCAGTTGTATAACTGGTGATGATGAACGAATAATTCCATCAACGACGCTTCTTGAGAAGTTGATGGATACATTCGATATGTGACTTTGCGGATTGCTTTTTTCATAGAAATGATTATATTTAGTTGTTATGAAAAAACAAGCTCTAAATACGCTATATCACAGCGTTTATAATATTCATTACCATTTAGTTCTTGTGACTAAATATCGTCGTCGCTGCATCAATAATGAGGTTGCCGACTATCTTGAAAATCAATACAGGCGATTACTAGAAAGCTGGGACTGCGAGTTAATTGAATGTAATGGCGAGCCTGATCACTTGCACTTATTAATTTCTGCAAATCCGAAGATACAGCCAAGCAAAATGGTGAATAGTTTGAAAACAGTAACATCCAGATTGGTAAGGAAAGAGTTTTCTGAACATTTAGGGAGATATTACTGGAAGCCAGTTTTTTATAGCAGAAGTTATTGTTTGGTTAGTTGCGGAGGAGCGCCATTGCAGATTATTAAGCAATATTTGGATCAGCAAGAAGGTTTTGATTAGGGTCACCACTTCGTGGTGGTGCGCCTTTCACCACCACCTAAATTAATCTCGCTTAAGCTCGTTAGATTTAGATGGAGCACTAGGCGCTATTTGGTAGAATGCTGTCTCTTCCATATTACAGAGTTTGCTTTCTCCTCCCTGCATAATTATTTTATTGGCTGTCTTCTCAAAGTGGCTATTTGTGCTTAGCCATGCAATAGGCTTTTCTTTTAGCTTGGACTTCTTTGGGCTGGATAGAATTACGCCATCTTTCGCTATCGATGATAATTTTGTTCCGTTAGTATAGTGATAAAGCTTCATAGTCTACCTTCCAATGCTTGCTGTGTTATCTCTACAACATCAGAGTCTATAAATTCAATCTCTCTAATACTTCTAAACATTACATAACTATTTAACCGCCCTCCCCTGATAGATATCATGGATGTAGATATCTCCCTAATCATTAATCCATGACACTCCTCAACGCTTAGGATAAAGATCTTTTGCATTCCATTATCAGGCACATCGGACAGACGAATTTCTTCGGATAACACGGTAAAGCTAGGGGTATCTTGGCTTGGCAGTATTGCAAGGTCATCTCCCTTCGTGTGAACTTCACTCTTTGTACACATAAATGAGACTGAATAGCTTCCTATCTCAGATAGTTCTTTCGAATCTATGCCCTGTGGACCTGTACGATAATCAGCATGTACCTTAATAAGGCCGTCAAAAGGTTTGTCGAAGTTAAAGGCTGTCACAGAGGGCGTGCCTTGGATTTGATCTTTGTCCCCAAACCTCTTAAACCTCGCCTCTTTGGAAACTGTTTCCAAGTTTCCATCAAATGCAACTACATAACCCTCAACCCCATTAGGATCATAATGATGCGTTGTGGTTGTCCACCATGACTTCCCTATTCCCAAAAAGCTCACCTCCACGCCATATGAAGCGGGTGGATAAAAAGCAATAAGAGGATAAATGACAAAAATAAATGCTGCGTATAGTCTCATATCTAGTTATATTGACAGGCGGTTTGTTTTGTGTTAGTATATAGTTACGCTAGAGAAGAGGCAAGAAATATGAAACATTTTTGTTCAATGCTTACATTATTGTTTGTAACAGCCGCTTCCGCTGACAATCAAGATGACCTAACAATCAAGTCTATTGACGATGTCATCATTATTGAAAGCAACGAAGATACAACAACTTTAGGCGACCTTATGAGCGCCATGGGAATAAAACAAGAAGACTTTGTTACCGAATACAAGCTTCCCACCAAACATGAGCGCGAAAGCCTCAGAATGGAGTCATACCCAATAGTGATTTGGGAGAACCCGCAAGAAATTAAGAACCCTAATCCACCAGCGAACAGGTCTGGGGTAAAATAAGTTTATCAAAGTAATATAAGAAGGTATTTGTATGCGCATCTTAAAACTATGTGCAGTGCCAATAGCATTGCTTGCGGCTGGCTGTAACTTATCAGGCGATTCAGAGCCTGAAATCACTTTAGAGCAAGCATGCAACGCTGATGCTGAATTTTGCGGCAAAATTACGGCTGACAGTCGATGCCGTAATGAACGGAAAGACATGATTATTGCGCGTCACAAATTAATGGACACACGCGATAAGCAGTTCGCATTTGATACACTTATAAAAACTGAAAAGTTTGTTAAGTGCGCAGAGCTTGCTGCACTCATTGAATACAAGGACGTTAAGCAAAAATACGCAGAAAAGGACAAAAATAGAACCGAACCTTTGACCGACAAAGAGATAATGGAACGCGAAAGATATGCAAAGTCGGTAGCAAAACGAAACAATCAAAAGCATAGCAACTACAGACATGCAGAGGCTGAGTTGAAAAAGCTACAAGAGTGGACGAGCTTTAGCAGTATTCCTGAGTTAGCTTATTATCAGTGGTCTAGGCACAATGATAAGGAAGCTCTAAAACGGCTGCTCGACGCCGACGAAAAGGGCAAAGCAAACAAAGCGTGGCTTCAATTTGAAATTTCACTCCATTATGGAAAGATAAGTGACGAAAAAACTCTTAATGCACTACACAAGTCTCTTATATTGCTAGACCCTGAGGACTACACCCCCAAGGACAGAACAGGCAGAGAAGATAAGCTCTCTATTAATGATGAAGGCAAGTTTTACTTTGAAGCCTTTAGAGATCTAGCCAACATTCACTTTTCAAAAGAGAACTACGCTTCAGCTTATGTATTTGCGACACTATTAGAGATTAATAACGATAATACCGCAGATTTAGACTTTATTTTGCGGTTTATCGAGTCTAAAAGTCGTCATAAAATACCCTATCTTGAAGATTTAGCAGAAGAACTACATGATAAGCTTGAAGATGGCAACGTTACTCACAAATTCTTGAAAAAAATATCATCCATAAAGATTTAAGGCAAACCATGAAAAAATGGACTCTCGCGGCATTACTAATAGGAAGTAGCCTATCTAGCTTTACCTTCGCAACACCAGACAGTTGCACACAAATGCTCGACAATGCACTCAAAAAGCATGACAGTATCACCACTTTATTAAGCACTCGTATCGCCGAAGAGACTGAGATGCTTCAACAAAGAGATATTGAAGAAAGAGAAAGAAAAGCCAGTGAGAAAAGAAAAAAGAACCTTATTGAGTTTTATGATAAGTCATCCAGCGTAAGGGATGAGTGGGCGTCAAAAAGACAGGACATGTCCGATTGTGTAATCATTAAGGAAGAAGAATTCATTAAAAATATGGTAAAGGCAGAGCTATTTCAATAATAACAACTTCCCACCTATTCACTCACTGCTATCGGGGTAGTGAGTGAATGTGATAACTCAAACCTCTCTATATTACACTTCGAGCGAGAATGTACTCCCTTTAGAACCACCTACTGTCCCATTCTTTTGATATACGGCATCTCTCGTTGCTGCAACCCTTTGTTGTTGATTGGCATGATTGCTTGATACGATATCATTCAACTGATCGTAACTGCCCTTGCCTCTCGCGCTTTTAGCCATCTGATCGACAGTTACATTATCTACACCTAGCGGATTGCTCCGCATCCCAAAACTTGCTTCTTCTATTGTCGCAATATACGACATAAAATCTTGCGAAATACCGCCTACAACCATTACATTTCCTTTTTACATGTTATAATACAATATTATCAACCAATACTTTGTTGTCAATTTATGTGTTATTTAATTCACCACCAGCACTTCTTTCCTTGATTTTTTATTTAATTAATCTATTATTTCAATTCTATCAAAATACATGTTGACAAGCGGCATTTATTTTGTTACTATTTAGACACTGAAACAACATCTTTATCTATAAGGTTTATTTTATGAGTAATAACAATGGCACTGTTAATAAAGTCATCCTAGTTGGCAATCTTGGCAATGACCCCGAAGTACGCTACATGCCTAACGGTCAAGCGGTTGCAAACTTAAGCTTAGCCACATCAGAAAGCTGGAAAGATCAGCAAGGCCAGCAGCAAGAGCGCACAGAATGGCATAGATTAACAATGTATCGTCGCTTAGCGGAAATTGCAGGCGAATACCTGAGAAAAGGTAGCAAGATCTATATTGAAGGCAAATTGCAAACGCGTAAATGGCAAGACCAGCAAGGCCAAGATAAATACACCACCGAGATCATCGTAGACCAAATGCAGATGATGGGCGGAAACAACCAAGGCGGTCAAAGCCGTGGTCAAAATCAAGGCAATCAGGGTAATAACCAAGGTAATAACCAAGGTAATAACCAAGGCGGTTACAACCAAGGCAATAACCAAGGCGGTCAAAACCAAGGCAATAACCAAGGCGGTCAAAACCAAGGCAATAACCAAGGCGGTTACAACCAAGGTAATAACCAAGGCGGTCAAAACCAAGGCAATAACCAAGGCGGTTACAATCAAGGTAATAACCAAGGTAATAACCGAGGTAATAACCAAGGCGGTTACAACCAAGGCAATAACCAAGGCGGTCAAAACCAAGGTAATAACCAAGGCGGTCAAAACCAAGGCGGTTACAACCAAGCGCCTCAGGGCGGTAATAACCAAGGCGGTCAAAACCAAGGTGGCGGCTACAATCAAGGTCAGCCAAATAACCCAGCAATGGCAGAACCAGATTTTGACTTCGACGACGACATCCCTTTTTAGGCTAAGTTATTGATTTCAAAGGATTTTTTATAATACCCTAAGTTTTAAAAAGCCCTGACTAACAGGGCTTTTTATATTGAATCTCCTTAAATTAAGATCCCTATAGGAAGAGCATGATTTACAAATTTATAGACATGAAAAATAAACATTTCTGGATTTTTCTTAGCTTTGTTGCGTTAGCGATGAATGCTTTTGGTTTATACCTGCAACATATGAAAGGTCTAGAGCCTTGTGTCAAATGTATCGATCAGAGAGTCGCTCTCTACCTCGTCTCGTTATTTTCACTCCTTAGAGCCGCTGTAAGCTCCTGTAAGAAAACAAGGCGCATCATTACCATATTGACTCTTGCAAGTGTTTCTTATGCCACCTACCTCGCTGTAGAGCACCATATCATGGCATCTAACCCTAACCCTTTTGCTATGACCTGTGCATTAGACCCTAACTTACCTAGCTGGCTACCTCTTCATGAGTGGATACCGCAATTATTTGCAGTCAAAGGCATGTGTGGCGAGACAGAATTGAAGTTTTTAAATAAAGGACTAGTAGAATGGACTATGATAGGCTGCTCTGCACTTTCCTTATATACTTTGGTAGGGTTTTCACGAATTACACTTTTACTTAAGAGGAAATAAGGATAATTTACTTAAGCCACTTCATGCTCTTGGAGTGGCTATTGACATACCTGATATTTTGAGGTATTATGGACACAACAACTCTACAAACGGAACGAAAGGAGCTAAAATTGAATGACATCGAACTCTTTTCTTATATAGAACAAAGATTAGACAATCAAGAGCTGGTATTACCCACACTTCCTGACGTTGCTTTTGAAGCCAATGACTTACTCGCTGACGAAAATGTTGACATAGATGACATCGTCTATGTTATCAAGAAAGATCAAGGTATTGCCGCCAGCGTCGTGAAATTTGCTAACTCAGCTCTAGTAAGAGGCAACCAAAAGATAACCTCTATCGAGCAGGCTACCATTAGAATAGGCTTAAATAGACTACGCAACGTCATTATGACATCAGCCGTTGCGCAAATATTCTTTGCTAAAGATGTATCATTTGCCATACAACTAACGAATGCATGGTCCCAATCAACTGATGTTGCAGTCAGCTCAGGCGCAACAATCAACTACCTAAAAAGCAAAGGCATTGCCAAGCATATAGACCATGACACGCTATTCCTAGCCGCACTCGTACACAACATAGGGCTTCTTCCTATATTTACCGAAGCTGACCGCCTAGGTAAATCGTTAGACAAAAAGTTCCTAGATAGAGCCTTTGTAAGCAAAGTTATAGAGTCAAAAGGTAGAGAGCTAACTAAGAGAGTGTTAGATCAGTGGGAGTTTGACAAAAGCATCATCACAGCCGCTTACGAATCGAGAAACTTAGGCTATCAAACCGAAGATGTTAGCATGATAGATATCCTTCGACTTGGAATGTCTAACACCGATGCTATTTCTGATAACAAAAAAGAAGCGATTATCGAAATATCCAAGTCGAAGGGCTTGATAGAGGATAAGAGCTGGAAAGATTCCAAGCAATTCAGAATTGAATTACTATCATACAAAGATCTTTTTTAACCGCCAGTCTTATATCTAATATGTAGTTAATAAAAAGTAACCCATGATAAAAATGGGTTACTTTTTTTATGTTCTTTTTTCATAATATTTACCTATTACTTTTTCTCATGTTTTGTTGAGTTTTTCTCGTGCTTATGGACTATTATTGGCGTTGTTTATTATTCTCACAAATCATACTATATACTTGTAAAACGACTTAAATTTACTAATTAATCTATACGGGTATATAAAATGATTGATAATACAACTTTACTAAGCGTCCTACTGTGGGTATCTCCTTTTCTATCTGCATACATTTTGAATGAAATATTCTTATCTATATCTGCACATAAGAATATTAACGGGAAGGTGAAGCAATAAAGTGATATAATTATCCATGTATTATATTAAGGATATCGCATGGAACTTAGACACTCATCTCAAAACACAAAAGACTTTAACGAACTTGTTGGAAATGCTTCAGATAGAGCTGCTGGTGGACTTATAATTTCTAAGTCATCAGGGAACATTCTTATTGCAATGCGCTCGTCTGAAGTTGAGCACCCTGACAGGCTGGGTATTTTTGGGGGTAGATTCGATGACTACGAGTCGCCAGAAGAAGCGCTAGAAAGAGAGATATTTGAAGAGACAGGCTACCCAATATTTGGGCCATATAAGCCACTCAGCATTTCATACGATAGAGAAAGTGACTTCGCCTATCATACGCATATTGCTTTTGCACCTGACGATTTCGAGCCTGATTTAAACTGGGAGCATACAAAGGCCGAATGGGTCAGCCTAGATGAATTAGTCTCTAAAGAACCTAACCAACTTCATCATGGCATCGCCCAGTTACTTCAAAATGAGGCTGTTATTAATGAATTGAAATCAATAACTAATCATTATTTAAACAATATGAGCAAAGAACGTTCAAACGATCTAGATAACGAATTTAGCTATTGACTTTTTTTGTAGTTTTTGAGACTATGTTGTCAGGCTGATTGACAGCTTATTAAAAGGAGTATGTATTTATGTCGATTAATATCACAGGCGTTCATTTTTCAGTTACTGACGCATTGCGTGACAATGTTGAAGCGCGTATCAAGCGATTATCAAAACGTTATCACCTCATCAATGCCAACGTTTCGTTCTCTCAATCACATGATGACTTCACTTGTAAGGTTGAGTACAAAGGTGACAATCAGGATGCGCAAGCACAAGCGACAGACAAAGACTTGTATAAAGCAATCTCTGTTGTTTTTGACCGTATTGAACGACAGTTGAATGACCAGAAAGAGCTTGCGAAAGGCAAAGGTCGAAAAAGCATACGAGACATGGATGATGAAAGTAGTCTCGACGAACCAGAGCCTGTTCTCGACATAGAGTCGTAACAAACACACTTCCATCCAAGCCCTTGAATTAAACAAGGGCTTTTTAATACCTACATATTGACTTACGTGTTATTTTTTGTTATAATTTAGACAAATTATAGCAAGAGATTATTATGCACTGCACTTCCTCACTGGCTGATTTACCACATCAACATCTAGTTCCTTTACTGCTTAAAAGCATCCCTGAGAGAGCTGACAGCAACTATGCAATAAATTTATGTGGCGACAATGATTCTTTAGCCAAGCTGGTGCAACCACTCATGCCTTTGTCATCATCGTTCATAGACAAAGCTATTGAAAAAATCATACTCTTGAACTCAGAAACATCTCTTAACGCGAGAGTGAGTATCGCTGAGAGAAAAAAGAGAATAGCAAAGAACCTTTCTTCCATTCGAGACTGCTTTACAAACCACCTGCTGTTTGAACAGCAAAAGTCTATGTCCCTATCCTTTTTTGAAAGTATCGCGGGTGGTGATATTGATCTTAATAAAGCCCCTGACATCATGAGAAAGTACAACGCACAGGTTTTTAATAACGCTATTCATAAGGTATTCTCTGCTTTTATCTTTTACGAACAATTCGCACATGCCGAACTTTACTTACTTGGTAGCCCAGCGGCGGAACCCCAATATGGGAATGAGGATTTTAAGCCTGAAAATCTATACTCATGTACAGAAATTGATAATTTTAATTTCATATTAATTGAAGGTATCCTTCTTAATATGGCTATTTTTAATACATCAAGTGAAGATGTTGAGTCGGTACATCGCTACAGCAAGCTAATAAAAAGTTGGACATTAATTGCCATTAGTGCAAATTACTGCACAAACGTTGCATTTCACGACCAGTTTAGTTTTGATAATAAAGAAGTCAGCCCTGTATCGATTGCTCTAGGCATAGCAGCTCAATCAATCGCGCTAATAGAGGACAAGGATACGAAAAAACAAACAGATATGGCTTCAACGAAAGCAATCATCCGCTCCCACATTCAAGATAGCGACTCATTTCCTTATTATCCCAACGACATTATAGATGAAATATTAAACATGATTGAATAACGTATTGACAGCGGCGTGTATTTTTGTTATTATATAATTACAGCAATAAAAGAGAACTTAATATGAAATGTAAACTACTTGCAGCATCACTGATGTTCATGTCAGGATTTGGCGCGGCTGAGTCACTCCCGCCTCTATCACGTATCCACCAGCAAACGGGCACTCAGAGTGAATTTAGCTACCCCGATATCACCCACTCTGAAGAAGATGCCATTGTAAATGACATCGTCTTTTTCTACCCTAGTGAAATGCTAGAGTTCTACGATAATGACGTAGAAGAGCTAATCAAGTACGTAGAAGATGCTGTCGAACTAAACAACCACGCATTTAAGCGACAAGACATTCCTCTACGAAGAAAAATCGCAGGTATCGTACCTATGCCTTCTGACTTTAACTATAACGTTGAAGGCACACGTTCAAGCCGAATGAATGATCTTCGCCGACTTTACTACAGTGATACTTACAACTTTGACTACTTCCACGACACGTCGTATATCGTTGCTATCACACCTTATCGAGAGGAGTCTGTAGAGTCCATCGGTTCTGGCGAAGTGGGCGGCAGATTCTCATGGATCACGCCATTTGTTCGTGGTCAGAAAGAACGAACACTTGCGCATGAACTTGGTCACAATGATGGCTTCACACATGATAAAGAATCTTATGATGCGGCAGATGAAATCGCCAAAAACTCATATTTGGGTGCTTATGCGGCAGGATTTAAGTGCGGAACACACTCCAGTATCATGAAAAGCGGAGACGGTGATCGAGATGAAGCATTTTTCTCATCGCCTTTGGTAACAAATCCACAGGGGGAAGATTGCGGTCATTACGATGAGGGTGACTCAGCTCGTGCATACAAAGATGCGGTAGCCAATCTTATTTACAATCCTGACATTAGCGCCCGAAAGAGTTTCAAGAACAACGAACCTTCAAAAGCGGCGACTGGAACAGCTACGCTTACACTGCCTAGCAATATCGTCTCAGAAGGCAGCGACATTATTATTGAGGTCTTATGGTCTGGCGCTGAACTCGGCGACTCTGTTCAAGTAGTTACGAAGAAAGGCACGGCAGGCGTTGATGATTTTAAATCAACGATTAAGAGTGTTTACTTTGACGGTACAAACTCTATCACTCGAACTAGCATCCCTACCATTCAAGATGACGAATTTGAGGTTGATGAGACGCTCACTATCGAACTCGTGTACCCCTATGGTGTTTCTGTGTCAGGGGAAACCTCACAGGAAGTTATAATCACTTCAGAAGAGCAAGGTAACGCAGGCATTGTTCAGTTTGACAAGTCATCACTGACAATTGATGAAGGGCAAGTTGCCACATTTACCTTACAGCGCACTGGCGGGACAGACGGTCAGTTTACCGTTAATTTAAGCACTAAAGCTGGATCTGCTGACGAGAGCGACTTTAACGCTACTGATAGAGATATCACCTTTAACGAAGGCGAAACTACCAAAACAGTATCCATTAGCACCATTAACGACAGCATCGAAGAAAATGCTGAGACATTCTCTCTACTTCTTACAGGTAGCAGCGAACTAATTGGCAGCTTGAATGAAGCTACAGTAACTATTACAGCCAATGATGCCAGCACTGGCGGCGGCAGCAATGGCGGCGGTAATAATGGCGGCGGTAGCAATGCAGGCGGCGATGACTCAGGTGGTGGCAGCATGGGAGTGTTTGCAGGCTTATTCATCCTTGGTGCTGCGGTAGCACGTCGCAAAACCCTTAGTAAATAAAAGCATACCAGAGATAGGGCATTACTGCCCTATCTTTCGTATTGACACTTTTTTCTTTTGTAATACAACCTGTCAAGCGCTTATTGACAAAATAAGTTAAAAAAAATATACCATTGCTTGATTTTTTTTAATTATGTGTTATTGTTTAGTTAAGCGGTACGGCTATAAGCCACGCCAAGCAAGAACTAGGAGGAATTGTAGAACACCACTTTTTTCGTTTAATCGTCATTAATTGGGTTGAGATACAATTATGAGTTACGCTTTATCGCAGCATTGGGCTGCAAAGATTAGATTAAGATTGTTGACAAAACAAACTGATCCGTCTGATTTAAGTTTAGAGTCCTCGTTGTCATAACCAGTACAGGGGCGCTCTAACAACAGAGAGATTACATTATGACCACTGAAGTTGAAGCACCTAAAGAATTTAAAAAAGTAATTGCTGATCTAGAAGCACGCCTTAACGAGAACAAGCGACAAGCGCTTGAAAAAGGATACAGTCGGGTAACACCTGAGCTTAAGCCCATCTCTATCTTCGCAGAACAGCCATTTGAAGTTATTCTTTACTTCATGAAAAAATACCGACTTGTCACACTGAAAGATGTGGGCGATTTTGGCGGTGTTACAAGGCAGCGCGTAGAACACCTAATGAATAAACAGCGCAAAGATATTGATTTTAAAGATATCAAGAAAAAGGTGAAAGACTTTGTAGATCCTCCTAAGTTCCCAGAAGACATTACCGACTTAGAAGGCGAAAAGTGGAAACAGCTAAAAGAAATTGATGGCAACATTGTAGACGGAGAGTATTTCGTTTCTAGCGAAGGTCGTGTTTGCAAAGTAATCAAAGGTAAGGTTCGCGGAATTGAATACAGCGTTCGTAAGCTGATTATGTGCAAGCCTGATAGTAATGGTCGAATTCGCGCTGGTATCCGATTCAAAGGAGAGCCTAGCAGAGGCAACTTCTATGTAAATACGCTGGTGGGCAAGTTATTTGTTCCCAATAAAGATCCTGAAAACCTTACTGTTGTTTCACCAAAAGATGATAATTTTTCAAATAATCGTGCATCTAACCTATTTTGGGAAACTAAGGCTGACAACTTAATTCGAAAACGGTCACCTAAAGTAAAGGGCCAAAACAAAGGCCAGAGAAAGGCATCTAATAAGAGTAAGATGACAAAGGCTAAGCGCAACACTAAAGCTTAAGGGATACTTAATACCCTACTAAAAATGCCAGCTATATATAACTATATGCTGGCATTTTTGTACACCTCTCCTTGCTATTGACAATTTATACGATTTTTGTTAATATGCACAAAAAGGAGAAGGTTATGCCGACTATCGAAGAACAGCTTATTAAAGCAATTATTAACAACGACGCCCAATCTGTAGATACTTTAATTGAACATTCATTCTCAGGCTCTGGACGTATAGCGAACGAAGCCCTTTTCATTGCTGTTGATAACAAATCCTTTGATTGCGTTCCTGTAATCTCAAAATACCTAACTCGCGATAAAGATTTATCATTACTTTATAGCGAAATTAACAAGCTTGAAAACCATTTGGACTACGCTGCTGTATTTTCATCGTGTAAAGATACTGTCTGCTCAGAAAATGACTACGCGCTTATGAAGGGAAATGAAAGAGTTCACAATCTTGAAATGATGATGACTAACTATCCATCTGTTTTCGACGATGCCGTGCCTTTCACGAAGTCTTTCTTGTCCGACGATGATGAACTCCGCGATTTCTCTGATTTTGCGTTTAGCTCAAAAGACATATTCTCACGTATACCATTACCTTTACGTGTCGCTGCGCTTAGCTCAGCAATGGAGCAAAAAAAATCTATTAATCGCATTGATGAACTGTTTGGTTACTTTAGTGACGTTGACTTCTTCGATACTATAGAAGCATTTGCTCCAGAATGTCGTAAGTCTGATTACGTTCCAGAAATTTTGACCCGTAATCAATCTATCTGCAATGTCGTCCGCAACGCTGTAGCCTGTGACTACGCATACAGCGAAAAGACATACAGCATTAGTACCGTAATAGAAAAAATAATCCCCGCTGTCAGAAAACATTTTGGGGAAGATGCAGTATCTACAATTGAATACGTGCTAGCAGAACGAGTTACTGACAATAACCTATTCTGCGACCTTGGCGTGAAAATCATAGCTAGAATGATCAATGAAGGTGAGTATCGCGAAGCCCACCAGCACTATCTTAGAAATGCTCAAAAGCTTTTCAGATTTAGCCGTAGTCGTGATATCGACGATGAATCCATGTTATTTGCGCGTCAAATTGCAGATATACTTATTGCTAACAAAAGCACATTAGACAAAGCTTCTGCTGACCAGCTATATATCGCCATACATAACGAACTAAGCGAATTTGCCGATGACGGTAAGATGACAATGCCATCAAACGATAAGCTGGTGGATGTTGTTGATTTGCTTCTATTGAATGATATGAGCATAGTTAGTAATCTACTTCCCGAAAAGAGAAAGTGTCCGTTAAAAAGCGCGATAAGCAATACAGAAACCCAAAAATGGTCATCGCTCGCCTATTACTTTATTGCGAAGAACTACGACTTCAAAACTGCCGTTTACGCTTATACGAAAGAAGGGCTTAAGAACACCCAGCTTGCTGCCGAACTCCTCGCTCTATATCGCTTGACGCCGCTTGACGCCCTACAAGTACTTACGGATGATAATTCACAAGAAACACTCACTGAGCTTCTTACAGGAGCCTAGAGGCCCACTTTAATCATGAGGGCGGTGCGATACCACCCTCACTTTTAGCGAGAATGTGTTTTGAGCAAGCCCGATCATTCGAATCCCTTTAGAACTTCTCTTACTGCCGCACTACTCCCTTACTCGAAGGAAGGCAAGGAGGCTACTGCTTTTTTAAAAAGACACTCCATCGATGAGGTTGCTGAATATCTTTTGTATACAGGAGATGTTGTTGCATTCATGAAGTTTTACCACATCAATCCTCTGGAAGCACTCAACTATATTCCTGACGAACTCAAAGAATTTTGTCTCTCTCTAATGTCATAAATACATGTTGACTTTTAACGTCGTTTTTGTTATATTGTAAGAATGAATTTGACACTCAAATAAAGCAGAGGACGAAAATGTCTATGTCAGTAAAAGAAGCGACGAAAGAGCTAGTCAACGCCACCAATGTTATGGGATGCGATGATTATGTATCACAACAATTGCTTGAAACTTTGAGCCGCGAGTCTTCTGTAGATTTGTTTTTCGCTCTTATTCAAGAATCATCTTTAGCGCTGCTCGACAAGATCAGCCATACAGATGGTCGTAGCGAAGCGTCGGTAAAGCTACTAAAAGACATGCCGAAAAAAGAAGGCGACTTCACCTTCCCTAAAAGAGCAATTGAAGATTTTGCTTTTGGCGTAGCCTCTTGTCACAACACATTAATCCAATCTTTTTTCAGATGTGTAAAAATGGTGGCTGAGCAGCTAGACTCAGCAAGCGAAAACAAAACAAAGAAGACTGAAACAGGCTCTTATCAAAATGTTATGCGCGATACTGAAACGGCTACATTAAGCCTCACATCTCTATTAAAAGAGTACGTCGCTCCAGCCGATGCTGACGCGAATGATGCAATAAAATACTTTGCTAACAATGATATTTACCTTCCTTTTATTTAAGGCTTAGACAAAGAATGAGAAAGGCATTTTTTTTCCACAAAGATATACCTGTAATATCGTTTCTCATAACGATATGCGCTAGGAAAAATAAACTTAATGCCTTTCTCTTTATCGTTAAGGCCTACTCTTTTATTGTTAGGGGGAAACATGCCCCCTTTAAAAAAAGCGCCTTAATCAGGTTCTCATTGTTTTGCTCTCTCTATTATGACAATAGCCATCTATTTCTTGCTGCACACAGCATGTCATCAGGAAGGCAGGGTGAAGACAACACCCGAACATTGTTTTCTTTGTTTTTTCATTTTGAGGACGAGTTTCCTTTGCTTACCTCTCCTCCTTATGATGTCTTTCGTGTCGCTAATCAGCGTCTTCCACAAAGCACGCAAGCCTACGCTAGGCTCTACCTAAATAAATTTGCGACAGTATCAAAAAATCTAAAAAAGAACAGTCAATACTTTAAACATCTTTTCGATGTGGCTATACACTACAAGCTTATCGACAAGGTGTTTATAAACTCATTGATATGGTCATCTGTTATAAATAGAAAAGAACGTATTTTCGATATGATGGACATGGATGGCTTTGTTTACAACCCTCCTGATGATGAGGAAAGCGATTTGGAATTCGCAAAAAAACTCATAGCAATGAAAGGCAAAGATCCCTATACGTACATGAGCTACTGCAATCCTCACTATCAACGCTTCTGCTTATTATTATTAGTATAACATGAAATTAAAACCCAAAGACTACTACAAAAGACTCTGCGCAAGCGCTATAAAAGAGGACAATCCTGAGACTCTTAGAGAAGTATTTAGAGAAAATATGTACGCTAAGAGCCTTAAATATGAATGTATGTACGACGTGTGTAAAAAAGGTGGTTTTAAATGCTATATCTATCTAGTCAATAACGGAATTGAGCCTGACATAACAGACGCCGAATGGGCATCTAGAGGTAGAAACGAAAACCAACGAGCCATTTTTGAGCATATCGTTGAAAACCGACCATTACTTAACTTCAATCAAAGAGACTATCTATGCTTAAGAGAGGCCTGCAAGAGACAAAGCCCCACGATTTTAGCTAAGTTATTTGATATTGCACTCAAAACTGCCAGAAGTAATAGAAGCCAATTTGAGTCCGCACTTAAAACATGTTTCCATAATGCAGCTAGCTTTAATAATGAAGCTAACCTTTCGTTCCTAATTGAACGCTATTTTTCAATTAGAGAAAAAGGTGTTGTTAGCGACCTTGATGAGTCTATTGCAAAATTTGCTAATACTGCTGCCTTAAAAGGTGCTGATAAAGCAGCGAAGATTATTTCCGACAACTTCAAAGTAAAAGGTGTGACGGACGCGAAGAAGCTTATAAAAAAATCACAATCAGACTCTTTTATCGAAGAGTTATTTTTATCCTTTCCTTTGGATGAGAGGCATGGACTATTAACGGGAATGGTAGACAAAGGAAAAAATGCGCTAGCTATTCGCCTATCCGCCCCGTGTTTTACCACCAGCACTGAACTTGATGCTGAACAATGCGCGGCGTTCATTAAACCTGTTGTTATGGCGCACAGTACTGACCCTTTTTCTTTTTTTAATGAGTATGATATCCATATCGATTGGCTTCCAGCGCTCCCCATCATACTTGCAGATGCTGCCAGCTAAAATATTCCAATTAAATGAAATGCCCTATTGACTTTATGTTTATATGTGTTACTATATAGGCATCAAACAGACACCGACAAATAAATCGAGAGAGTTATATGCTAATTCAAGATAACGAAGCATTTCTAAAAAAGATCCCTAAGTTAGACGCAGATGGTCAAGACCGTTATTCTGGCATCATCCTCGAAGGACGCCCCGGCATCGGCAAGACCTCTTTCGCGTCAAGCATTTTTCCTGACGTACCTCGCTCACGTATTGTTCGCGTACCTATGGCAACACGTACCTACGAAGAATTCGGCGCATATCCCTTCCCTATTAAAGAAGCTATTGATGCTTACAAGTTCGATGAAGAGGGCAATGTACTTCGCGATGACAACGGCGAGAAAATGACCGAGAAAAAAGAGTTTGTTCGAGTCGAGCAGGCGCTTTCAGAAGTATCTATCGAGCCTCTTCTTGAAGAAAATATTGGTGACGATTACGGTATCCTTTTGTTCGATGACGTTACACTGAGCGATCCTCGTGTACAAAACTCGTTACTTGAAATTGTTCAATACGGCGTGATTGCTAACCGTCGCATTGGCAAGAACGTTGTTATCTTCTTAACGGGTAACAAAACAGACGACGGTGCGTATGCTGTAGAATGGTCAACGCCTCTTGTTGGACGTTGTGTGAAGATCAGTGTAGAGCCAAACCTAGACCTATGGTTAACATACCCTGACAACCAAGATGTATGCCCTACTGTCGTAGGCTTCTTGAAAGAGCATGGCAATATCTGGTTTGCACCTGCATCTGGCGACGAGAAAACGACTGATGATAGTGGTCGTACACCAGCGCCTCGTGATTGGACACGTCTTGGTCGCGCTATGTACCAGCAAGGCGGATACCGTAATTTCGAACCTGACTTCATCTTCACTTCGCCACAAGTGTATGCTCACAGCATGGTTGGAGAGCTAGCTGCAACTGCTTATACTCAATACGCGAATAACTTTGGCGTTTACCCAACTGCGGAAGAGTTGTTTGAAGATCCTGATGTTTGGAATGATGTTCCAAATGAACAGAAGGAGCTGTTCTCAGGATGCTTGGCTGTAATATTCGGCGTAAGAAACTATGCTACCCGTAAAATGGAACAGTTACTAAGTAGCGAAGCCGAGCTTTTTGAAATTACTAACAAGTTATTCGATATTACGCTAATGATTGCAAATAACAATCGTGAACTTGTAGGCTTTATCATGAGCGGCCTGAAAACTTGGGCTGACAAGGACAAGAAAGCTCGTAAGAATGTGATGCTAGTAACAGCAAAGGTTATTACGCAACCCAAATACGCACAGAATGAAGAGTTTAAGCAATTCATTAGCGCATTATGGAAGTACTCTAACAAAAATACCGCGAACAAGTAATCTGTTGAAAGAGTGAAAAAAGGGGGGCTTAAGCCCCCCTTTTTAATTGGTTCTATCATCAATATTTATTTCTAGCGCTTGGTCATCGTTCTTTTTACATATATACGCGACATTCGCATATGTCATAGACTTCGTGTAAAGCGGATTAATATAACAATAATCAAAGACACTTAAAATTGTATTGTGCAAGCGTCGATTGTCAGGGTGCTTAAAGCCCATTTCCTCAATGACATTAAACATTGCGTAACCATTCTGATTTAATGCCTCAGAGACATTTTTCATGAATGATTGTGTCGTAACATGCCAAGGCATGCTTAGTCTATGGCTGTACAAATCAACAATAATTGTGTCGAACTGCCCTTTCTTGTTCTTAATATATCGTCTTGCATCTTCCGCGACAAACGTCCCTTTAATATTGAAATCAAGGAAAAATTTCTCGGCGACATCCTTAATGTCAGGATCGATATCTACATAGGTGTATCGGTTATCCGTTTTATCATTTAATGAGAATGTGAAGCCACCCGAACCCAAGACAAGAATATCGTGTTCAACATAACCAAGCTGATCAACCATAAAATCGTGCATGTAGCGTGTATAACCCATCGTCTCGCTATTAGCTATAACACTGGCTGCTGACTCATTCAGCCTTAAAATTGAAACATGATTACCATACCCATCAGAATGTTTCTCAACCTCGTAATTAGCGTAGGCATTCGTCTTAACAAACTTACTGTTTGAAAAGTGCACATTTACAAAGTAGGCATTTACAATGCTTAACACCAAAACCATAAGTAACGGTTTATTTAAATCACCTGAGTCGTATGAGGTGATCAGATAAAGAAGCCCCAGCATGAAAACGCAGATAAAAATGGTTGCAGCGACACCAAAAAGATTAAAGAGTACTATGGGTGTGCATACAGCTCCTAGTACCGAGCCTATTGTATTAACACCTAGCGTCATTCCAGATGATTTTGAGGCACTATCCTGTTTTAATGTTCCAACTATAATTGGCACAGTTTGACCAAGCCAGTATACGACAGGGAAAAGTCCAACTATTAAATACACCATGAGCACTACGTAGTTCACACCTGCATACACTTCACTTTCAAAGCTATTAAACCACAAAGATATCACCGAATAAGACATAAATATGCCTGACCAGAATGATGAGAAAAGAAAGTTTTTTGATAGCTTCTTAATATCTCCTCCTTCATTCCCGCCCCGCAAGTAACCTAGCGACAAGGCTGTCAAATAAACACCAATAACAATACCTACGACATTCACATCTCCGCCAACGAACGGGGTGAGTTGTCTTATAAATATAATTTGTAGAGATACCGAAACCAAACCTTCGACAAAAAGAATTAGCCACGCCCAAAAAGGGCGCGAAGATATTAAATTAGACAATGTAGATTCTCCTTAATGAGGTGCGATGATAATTTAATACATCATCTAATACAATTGATAAAACCAATACCTTGATTGACACAACTATCGTATTGTGTTAATATTCTCTGGCTCAACAACATTCAGGGGAATTTTATGCTTAGCTCTTTATTGAAGTTACTTTTTCTTACTTCTAAAGCCACCAAAGAATTATCCACTGATGAGCTAGAGCGACACCTTGAAAGCATAAGACTTATCCAAAAACCAACTAAGACAGCCTGTAATACACTAACACTTTTTAGTGGTGTTATTATTGTATTTTCCACCAGCTCATCACTGCATACCTATGCTGGTGAATTCGAAGCGCTCATTCCTTACTTTGCTTTTATCGCATTTTGGATTGTGGTAACGTCTTTCTTTGTTAAGTGGAGGCTAACCGTCATCACGAAACGAGTTGTCTATCGATTAAAATCAAAAAACGACATTTTAGATACGCAAAGCAATCAAAGCTTATCTGCCGCACCTGCACAAAATTAATATATACGTAAATTGAATCAACTCATATGGTTGATATAATTTACTGTATTATTTCTATGTCCCTTAATTTACTATTGATTTTATTTGCTGTTTGTGTTATTATAATAACATCAAAGGTAGTCCACTAGGAATAAAAGTGAGCGATAAAGAACTTAAGCCATCAGAAATTGCCAGCAAAATATCCGTTGCTCGTCTTCAAATGACACAAGAAACGCCATTCTTCGGCATTGTATCCTCTGAACTTCGCATCATACCTGTGAGCGAGAGTTTGAAAGGCGAGATCAGAACGGCGGCGGTAACACCAAGCGGCATCTGTATGTATAATCCCGAATTCGTTAGTCGCCTTACGTTTAGAGAGACTAAGGGTTTATTGGCTCATGAAGCTTTACACCCTGCCCTAAAATTTTGGGAACGGTTCCATTTGCGTGATATTGATATTGCAAATAAAGCACACGACTACGCAATCAACATCCCTATTAACGACAGTCCAGACATGGATCTTCCAGCAGGCGGATTATTTGAAGAATCTTTTCGAGAAAAGTCAGCAGAAGAGATTTTCTTTATCTTAGAAGAAAAAGAGAAAGAAAATAAATCGAATAACAAAGGCAATCCTCAAACTGGTGAGCAAGGCGAGTCTGGTGATAACGGCAGTGGTAGCAATTCACAGGCTGGTGAGCAAGGCGAGTCTGGTGATAGCGGCAGTGGTAGCAATTCACAGACTGGTGAGCAAGGCGAGTCTGGTGATAGTGGCAGTGGTAGCAATTCACAGGCTGGTGAGCAAAATGCTCAACCAAGTAGCTCAGGTCAAGGAGATAACTATACACTTGAAGGTGATGTTAACGAAGATCTTGTCGACAAAATTGAAAAAGAGTATTACGGAAATCTAAGAGATAAAAAAATAAGCAACGAAGAACTTCAAGAAATTCGCGATACTGCCAAGCAACGCTGGCAGGATACGCTACAACAAGCAATTGTCGCGGAAAGAAGCTCAGGTAAAGGAAGTCTACCAGCATGGATGGTTGCTGAAATCGAAGGCATCTTATTTCCTAAGATGAACTTTAAAAAGCTATTGAAAAGATTTTTCGGAAGATTTGGGACGCCTGCGAGAGCAAGCTTCAAACATCGAAATCGAAGAAATACTTTCTTACCGAACACCTTTGTAAAGCCAAAGATGGTAAGCAGTCTTCCTCGACTATACATGCTCATTGATACATCAGGAAGTATGTGGGACAAAGAAGGCTACGCTATGGTACAAGGGGCGCTAGGTCTGATTAAGCGACTAGCTAACAATGATCAATATGATATACAAATCGTTATGGCTGACACTTGCATTACTGCCGAATTAACTTTCAATGACGTAATGAAAGCGGTTAAGGAAAAGAAACTAAAATCTATAGGCGGTGGCGGCTCTAGCTTTGTAAGTGCGTTCGAGCACATATGGGACATTGCAGCAAGAGACAACATGTGCCAAGCCCCTATTTTGTGCATTACAGACGGTTACATTGACGTCCCTGATAAGCAACCTAGGATGATGACGGAAACCGCGTGGATAACACCACCAAAAGTATCTCCCCCAACCACTAGCTGGGGTCACCATATGGAAATGGATGTCAACATCTAGCAAGCAATGACTTACTCTAAACATCCGATGCCTAGGTCGGATGTTTAACTATTGACTTATGACTTGTATTTTGTTATAGTTATGAAATCAAAGTGAGAGTGAGTACAATGAAGTCTACCCCTTTATACCTTTTAGCGCTGTTAGTTTTATGCATCAGCCTTCCTGTCCACGCGGATGGTGCACCTACGTGCAAAAGATACGCTTGCATCACTTTCGGAAAGAATGAAAAAAACAACACAAGCTTCTACTTTGAGCCGCTAGATAAGTCCAAAGCGCTCATATGTTGGTTTAATATTGACGGGTGGAAATATAACTTTAGATTGACTGACACGTCTCAGAGATTTCATCTTAGATACGGGTTTAATCATACCCAAGTGCTTTGGCGTTGTGACAGGGGAATGTGAAAATGTATGAAATTGATAACAAAATAAAAAAGACAATTAATGCATTCATAAAATGCGACAAAGCATTACCCAATCTAATTGATGATTTACTCAATACCATTGATAAATATATTTTTAATGGATTGTTCTGTACTGATACATTTTCGTCAATCCTTACATCTGCTAAAGAAATACCTACAGCAGAAGGTAAGTACACTTATTTTCGCGCATTCTTTCAGAGGGTGATCAACCACCCTGCCTTCTTTCACCGTTATGCAGATTTGTTGAGGCATATTTTATCGGAGTATGTTTCATCTAGAGAGCTTGATACGCCATTCCTAAAGGCTTACTTTACGTTCATAGACATAAATGAATGGTTTACTGCATGGAACGATAGCGGTATTGAAGAGATGAAGCGCATCAACTTTATCAAACATGATTACTACATGTATCACTCAGAGGATATGACCGAAGTTGGTTACACCTTAGGACGTACTGCAAATGAAGAAACGTTGAGTTACTTTATTGCCAGCCTTAATGAGAGTACGTACCACTTGTTAGTAACCGAATTACTGCGAAATGTACTCGCGAAAAAGGGCAGTTATAGCGATACTCAGTTATTAAAAAAGGCGCTTTTATCAAAAGGTAAGGTTCATACATCACTTAGTGATGAGCTTGATAACTTTTTAAAGCATAATCATCTTAAGGCCGAGCATTACGATTTTCTTCAGACTGACATGTCATGTGTTTTAGGTAGCTTAACACGTTCACAACCCCATACTCTTCGCTACGGGGTAAAGCTAGCCAGATTGCCTAACGTAACTGACGAAACGCTTATTCAGTTTGTAAACAAGAGTAAGTCTAAAAAAACATCTGCAATAAGCATTGCTCTTGAATTTTTGAGGCTGACGCCCTACGACCTTCTTCAACATCCACAGATCAATGCTAACGGCAAAAGAGTCTGTTTAAATCTGATTTCTTAACCCTTTCTTATTGACATTGAGTCGCTTTTTTGTTACTATTTAGAGGTTAAAAGAGGACTCGATAATGAAAGACACGAAATCGGAAATATTGTTAGGCGCATTAAAAAAAGCAATTGAAAATGACCATTCTGATCTTGCGTCCAGCCTTTTACATATCAAGGGCTATGACACCGACCCGCGTAGTGATGCCGAGCATATTTGTCGAGCTATATATAATCGCGCTGATGACACTATTCAATTGCTATTAGATGAAAATTTCGCTTGCAACAGTTCTGATGCGGTTTCTCGATTATTTCACTCTCTTAGCTATTGCAGCTCTGACCTCTCTGCTTACGTCAGAGTTTTAGATGCATTAGGAAAAGAAGCGATAACAAAATATGTTAACGAACTAACCCACGCTGCGCTGGCTAAGAAGACTAGCTACATTAGCCACCCCCTTGCTCTTTTCTCAGCCACATATCTTGATAGTGATGAAGCGTTACGACGCTACCAAACCCTACTTTCATACATTGATTTCAATGAAATAAGTGAAGATGACTTTGTTTCTGCATTCTATTTTGAAAACCTTAAAGAAGGCTCTCATTCAGTTCTTGCCTTAGAAAAAGCCAAAGAGGCAGGTCTTTTTGACAGTATGAGGGAAGAAAATAGGGTTAAGCTTTTTAAATACCTTTCAAGCTCTCACTCTACAGATGCTATAAATCACTGCTTTGTAAATGGCATCTTTAACATTAATGACCTTGATGAGGTTGATGATAGCGAAATCTCGTTCTTTTTAATATCAGAGCTTCACTATGCAGGAATTAATATTAAGCCCTTGCTTATAAAAGCTTTTGGCAACGGCAAAGGCGATAAAATTAAGTCATTCATTACAAATATCACAAATGACATCAGCCAAGGTAGCGCTCACTTTTCTCACCCTGCCTTAACTTTTTATTGCGACATAGTGAGCGGAAATTTTACAATTGAGTACGATAGCCTAAAAGATGTATTTTTTAAGGCAGCAATATCTACTGATAATATTCAAGTGCTAACATATATGCTTGATAAGATTCTTACTGACGGGAAATCCGCTGGTGAATTTTTGCTAGATGAAGATAGATTAAGCATGCTTAGCCGCCCTTTCTCTCGATTCTCTTCAAGAGTATCACACGAGCTACTGTCAATGATTTCCAAACATCCCGCTTATATTGAATTTGTTAGCAAATCAAATCAAGAAGCCGAGATAAAGTCAGACCAAGAGTCGATATCGAAAAACTACTACAAGCAGTTTGATACCATGTACCTTTTCTTATCATCGCAAGATGATGACTTACCTTACACATCTCAGCTAATGAAAAGTGCAAGACCAAACAGAGACGTGATATACGCGTTGATACGCAGGACGATGGAGCAGAGACCACAGGAGACGGATTATGCAAAAGCTAGGCAATTACTCTGTATCTTATCAGACTATATCGATGAAGATATGCGCGACTACTTCATCCAAAGAAAATACTGGTATGAGCCGTCAGGCTTTTCGTTTGCAAAAGAATTTAGCGCTCTTGAAAAAACGTCAAAAGAGGCTTCATCTAACGCAAAGAGATTTGAAAAATTAATAAATATTGCTTTATCACCAGAGAAGCACTTTTACGAATATCTATCTCGCATTAGCGGACTTAAAAACCCTCATGAGAGACTACAAGAATGTATGAAATTGAGAGGCGTAGACCCTAGCAGCTTGCTATTTGATGAAAATGTTAATGACCCCGCAAAGGCGCTTATCGCCGAAATCCTGTCCTAATTTGACATCCTATCGCCATAGTTTAAACGCTATGGTGATAGGCCTTGCTGGTGGATAGTCAGATATCCAACACACTTTACCTACAATCCCCTTTTGATGTATTATCCCTCCGTTATTTTATTGTTCTATTTTAAAGTCTTCCATTACAAATATTAAATTTACTATATGTAGTGTCTTTTGCTTAATTTTTTTACCATATGTGGTATAATTGTTGTGTTTAAGATATTTTATTTTTCGGAGTATTTATGAGTTATTCTACATTCAACCGCAATCAAGTTGACGCCTTAACACAACCTATGTTTATGGGTGAGAATGTTAATGTTGCACGCTACGACGAACAAAAGCACAAAATCTTCGAGCGCTTAGTTGAGAAGCAAATTTCCTTTTTTTGGCGTCCAGAGGAGGTTGATTTGGCTCGTGATAGTATTGACTTCAAAAACCTCTCCGAGGCTGAACAGCACATCTTCATCTCAAACCTTAAGTACCAGACATTACTTGACTCTGTCCAAGGACGAAGCCCTAATGTCGCGCTACTGCCATTAGTATCGATACCCGAATTAGAAACATGGGTAGAGACATGGAGCTTCTTTGAAACCATTCATAGTCGCTCTTACACACATATCCTTAGAAATATCTTTAACGACCCCTCTCCTGTCTTTATGGATATTACGCGAAATCCTCATATTGTTGCTCGCGCAAAAGACGTGTCGAAGTACTATGATCGCCTAATCCTACTTACCAACTACATGAACTCTGAGGGTGAAGGTACTTACTTTAAGGAAGGCGAGGAAATTGTTGTTAATAAAACAACTATTAAAGAGGCGCTTTACCTTTGTATGTGTTCTGTTAATGCGCTAGAGGCCGTCCGTTTCTATGTGTCATTTGCTTGTACGTTTGCCTTTATCGAAGGTTCGCGTAAATCAATGGAAGGTAATGCCAAAATCATGCGTTTAATTGCTCGCGACGAAGCACTCCATAAAGTTGGTACTAGTGCCATCTTGAATTTGTGGCGTAATTCGAATGACGACCCTGAAATGAGAGAGATCTCTAAGCGCCTTGAAAGCGAAGGTCGCCAAATCTTCTTAGATGCCGTTGAGCAAGAAAAAGAGTGGGCAGACTATCTTTTCTCAAAAGGCTCAATGATTGGCCTGAATGCGGCAATCTTACACTCTTATGTTGAGTACGTAGCGGATGGTGCTATGAAGCAAATCGGCCTAGAGTCACCTTTCACAGTAACAAGCAACCCTCTACCATGGATGAATCATTACTTAGAGTCTGATGCTGTACAGGTAGCTCCACAAGAAAGCGAGAAGTCGGATTATTTAGTTGGAGCTATTGACTCCAATGTTAGTTCCGATGACTTCGATGACTTTGAGCTGTAGGTAGTCTCAATACAAAAAAGCCCTATTACCTCGTATTAGGGCTTTTCTTTTAGTGCTTCAATCTGAGAGCCTTATTCCCTATAGCTACAATCAGAGATAATACCCCTCCGACGAGAACAACAACCAAACCCGACACCATACTCAGCAGAACCACTGCCAACCCTACTTTGCTTATTTTTTTCATATACTCTCCTTATCTTTAAATTATAATACTCCGTTTATACAAAATCTACATTGACATAACTCTCCATTTTTGTTATCATTTAAAAAATTGGAGAAATCAACAACATGCTATCTATATCAGACTATTTGCTTACAAAGCTCAATGAAGAATGCATCGAACTTACTGATGCCGTAATTAAATTACGTGACAACCAAAGTAACAAAAACATCCAAGAGCTTTCTGATGAGTTAAATGATGTGCACGGTGTAGTAGGAATGGTTTTAGAATGCAAAAGCATCCCATCGTCAGACCTTGTTGGTGGCAGTGATTTGGCAGGTATGAATGATGACTTCTCTAATTACATTAAAGATGTCGACAGCCTGCCCTATCGCCACCTTCTTTCTGAAATTAGCACGCAGTCCTTAGCAACAGCCAAGATGGCTTGTAAGTGCCTAGTTTTTGGACTGGCGGAAACAAAGGTAGGATCTTCACTTCATAATACATCAAGGCTGGTGGTAGAAATAACAAAGTTATTTATCGCTACTAACAGAATTAGCAACGAGCATACAGAAATCACACTCTGCGAAACTAAACAAAAACTAAAAAGGCAGAAAATGCTAAAATACCTTGCCGTATCTAAAGAGCAAGGAGTGGTCGATGAGCATTGCTTTAATGAATTTAGTAATATCGTAGCTAGAATGGGGCATAGAGCGGCCTAGTAGCCTTACAGTGCGCTTAAATCGTACTGATGGTCCCGCCATACATAATGAATAAAAATGTTTGAAGTTTTAATTGCCTTATTATCTTTCCTGATACTAGTCTTAGCTGTAGCTGCATCCTTACAAAAAAGGCAGCAGAGAGATCTTGAGCGCAAGACCGCCATTGTAAATGCTCACTCGCAAAGCATTGACTATATAGAAGGTACGCTTGACGAACTCAAAGATGTTCCTGTAAGCACGAAAACTATTGCTATCCTTTTAAATAGAGTTCATTCCTGCGCAGAAAAAATGTGCGAGCTTTTCCCTCAAAACAGAGAATATGCGTTAGCAAAAGAAAAAGCCAAAATACGTATTGAAGAGCTAGACCTTATTGAGTCTAAGCGCTCATTACCCAAAGCCACTAGTGAGAAGCACATGCTACTTATGCTAAGAGCTTTAAAGAAAACAATCTCTTTGCTCAATCAAGAAGTCAAGCGTGAGAAGAAGGCATTCGACTTTATCAGTATAAATAAAGAAATATCGATATCAGAGTTCTTCATCGCCTATCTTACATCTAACCATTATATCTCACTTGCCGAGAAAGCCATGTCAAGCAAGATCTATGGGACAGCAAGAGATAGGTACGAGTCTGCCCTTAAAACCCTTGATGCAGCCCCACAAGATCTAGGTAAAAAATGGCGTGAAAAAAAGCGTGAGCTATGCAATGAGAAGCTTGAAATTATTAGCGAACATATGCAGTCTTCAAACAGGAATTTTGTACAACAGAAGAACAGCAAGCAGCCTGACGAAACGGGGCTAAGTAGAATGATGGACCACAAAAAACGCAAAATTGCGATTCAAAACTAAAACAAATAACATAAAGTTACTTTTTATAGGACTTAAAAATGAACCTTACAGTAAAAATCGAGAAAAATATCTTTGAGATGATCTCTTACTGCGCACCTTTAGCTGGCGGATCACTTGGAATAGCTCTGTTTTTTACTCTCGACATGATTAGCTCTTTAATTTCTGGCGAGGGCGAGTCCACGCTCTCATCATTATTCCTCATTATCACATTTTTATTTACGGCTAACCTCGGAATGCCCAGAAAACTTAGCGTCAACATGTCAACCGACAAGCTTAAGTTTGAGGTTTATTCCTTACTAGGAATAAAAACATACGGCATGAAAAAAGATAATGTTATAGACATCATGATAGCGGACAACAATGATGTAAAAACCTGTGGACTTCGAGTCGCTAGAGGAACCCTTTATGTATTTAACCTCTACGGATACCTACTCGAACCTGAAAGACACAGGGACGCACTTAAGCAACTAAAAGAAAAGTGGAAGTAATCCCAATATACTTCGCGCTATAGATGGAGAATTCCGCGAGGTTCGTTAAACCAACAACTCTCATAGTTAGCCAATTACTATTGTAAAAAAGCCTCACACCCAAAGGATGTGAGACTTTTATTTGGCGGAGAGTGGGGGATTCGAACCCCCGCGCCTCAAATGAGACTCTCGATTAGCAGTCGAGCGCATTAGACCAGCTCTGCCAACTCTCCATAAATGGTGCAGGTGGCGGGACTCGAACCCGCACGAGATACCTCAAGGGATTTTAAGTCCCTCGCGCCTACCAATTACGCCACACCTGCAATTCATTCTGGTAGTCTACCCCAGACTCGAACTGGGACGGGTTTCCCCATAGAATCCTAAATTCTACGCGCCTACCAATTACGCCAGTAGACCAGAAAAAATAATAGTAAATAAATATCTTCATTTACCAAAATTGGCGGTGAGAAACAGATTCGAACTGTTGGACAGCTTATTAAGCTGCCGACGCCTTTCCAAGGCGCTGCCTTAAACCACTCAGCCACCTCACCTAAATATGGTACTCTCTATGGGACTTGAACCCATAAGGACATATGCCCACCACCCCCTCAAGATGGCGCGTTTACCAATTTCGCCAAGAGAGCATTTACTTTTTTTGCATTTATACCATAGTATTCTTTAACTTTGGCGGAGAATGACGGATTCGAACCCCCACGTCTACTTTCGTAAACCTTCGCTTTTCAAGAGCGCTGCCGCTACCCAGAATCTTTCGGCTTAATTCTCCATTAATGCACTTCGGGGTGTTTGACGAGATTTGAACTCGCGTAATCTTGATTCACAATCAAGGACATAAACCACTCTGCCACAAACACCACGAAGCACACTATTACAAGGTATATATTAAATTTCAGGCATAAAAAAACCCGAAGTACAAACTCCGGGTTTCTGACCGGAGGCGGTAATCGCCTCCGATATATTATGAGACGTTACCTACGCGCACAGCGGCGAGCTGAGCGATAAACTCAGTAAGCTCGAATGATGCAAAGTAACGTTAAACATAATAATCTCCAAAATCTAATTTAAGTTAAAAAACTTATACTGCGTATATTACCACCCATAAATTTTAAGTCAAGAAGTTTTTTTGATTTTTTTTATTTTATTTACTTAAATCTATTTTTTGTTATTATTTGTTGTCATCAGGAGGCTCTTCAATGTCACTAAAAAAAACAGCCAAGTATACGGTAAATCTATTAGGCATCATCTCGATACTATTAATCTCATGCAGTTTGTACAAGGAGACAAAAAGAAATTCGGAAGATAATGGTACTATTCCATTACCGACCCTGTCATTAGGCAAGGCATGCAGCTTTGAAAACAAGTGCATAAACGCGTTTATCTTCCAAGGAAAAATATCTGAAGACTCTGCCACGATCCTTGAATCGTCCATACATGAGGTGAGCAAGATTGGCACTCTCTGCTTCCATTCAGCGGGTGGTGAAGGAAAGGCAATGGTGAGAATATCTAGGCAGCTTAGAGAGCGTAATATAGCCACCTGCGTGGCTAACAAGTACGTTCTGGGTAATAATGAAATATTCTCGAAAGTCAGCACTCAAAACGGAATTAAAGAAGGCGCTATTTGTGCAAGCGCTTGTAGCTTCATACTTTTATCAGCAGATAAGCGTATTTTAGTTGGTGATATGGCTCTAATAGGTATTCATTCACCTTTTACCGTTTTAGATCTGTGCTTTTGTGATTTAAACCTCCCCTTTTCAATCATCAATGACAAGAGTCATATTAGTAATGTTATTTCAATGCTACCAGATCCTGTTCACAAAAAGATGATAAATGAGCTATATACGCTATCTCTTAAAACGAAAAGCAAATCAATGCATTTCATGAGCGAAATTGAATTACAAGAGTATCGAATCTTCAATTATACCTATTGACTTTAATTTTGCTATTTGTTATTATAAGCAAAAAGGAGACACATATGCTTGCAACTTCAAGAAAAGGTCAATCCACGCCTGACTGCTTTTGCTCATTAGCTTGCCTTATTAATGACATCCTCTCAAACGACCACTTTGAAGAGCTTCAGGTTGACTCGCACAATAACGATGACCGTGTGTGCTCAAAGTGCGGGAGGAGAGAAAAAGAATCGCCTACAACTCAATTTACATACTTTAATCAATGTGATCGGTGGCGCACCAAGTACAGTGAAGGCGAAAAACATTGGCAAGAAATGATGAAAAGAAAGGTGAAAATAGACGCAGAGTCATTCCTTTCTCTAACCAACACTGAAGACTTACTTGATGAGGATGAGACAGTTTATGACTTTGTGGCTGACGATCCAGACCACGGGTTTTACGTATCCACAGCAAACTCAAAGCCTGTCACTTTCATCGCGCATGCAGGCTTTGAATTTATTTTCACAGAAGACGGTCACGCCCCTTGAGCGAGACCCTTTTGTTGCTCCAAAAGAACATTGCTATTGCCGCGCTAAACATCATATAGAAAGACGCTGGCTCATTTACTTCTTGAGCGTATACGCTGGCTTGAGAGCTAGAAACATCTCTAACGAGAAAACTACCTATCTCAGGATACGACTCATACGTACTGATAAATCCATATTGGGCAGCTACTATATCAGGCCCATCGTACCTTTCTCCATTCTCCATCAAATAATTCATATCTGAAAAGAAAGATAAAGATCTTGTAGATTCAGTGGAGCCTTCGAATAGCTCTGTAGAGTTTATTAAACCATATGTAAAGCCTGCCGACTCTTCATCAAATGTAATACCAAAACCCGCATCTTCTACAAAACGGGCCATAGTGTCACCAAATGTGGATACAAACTCATCCAAGTCAGAGGCAGAGCCTCCATTCAAATATGTAAACACTATCTGAGAAGCATCAAAGCCAAACCAATTCATTGCCAGCTCCTCTACCTCTCTAGCTGTAGCATAGCGCCATGAATTAGGCTCAAACTGTCCACCTTCAGTCATAATATCCGCATATACATCGTCATATGAGCGATTTACTGTTTCCGTAACATCTAACCACTCCATGCCTGTCTGCATATCTAACGTTGAATTTCCAAAGTCCTCAAATTGACCCCCTGCGCTTGTTATCAAAAGCGAGGCTTCTGATGTAAAAGATAAACTTGCACAAAAACATAAATAAATAATACTCTTTTTCATAAATTAATCCTTTTAGAAGGCTCCTAAGAACTTCTTCTGAAACACCTTATAGTAATTATCAGTACTGAAAGAAACATTAAGAAATGAGGCTTTACACCACCATAAGTAACTTCATCAACCCCTTCATAGAAAGTAAAAAAGAAGATCAAAAAAGACACCAGCAATATAAGTAATGGTAAAAATGCTTTCAATACAACCACTCCATTTAATACATGGTATATTTAGCAATATTAATGCCTACTTTAAAAATGCTTTAATAACATAATGTTGTAGATATGGAATGTTGATATTGCCATAAACTGTAAATTAACTCGACATTATCTGTTGACAATGCCGCTCAATATTGATATTATAGATGCATAGTTTGAAACACATCGCATTACAACAAAACTTAATGCTTTCGTAGAAAGAATGCGAAACTTTGACTTTTCGCTATACGGTGTAATATAGAGAATTTTAACAATGACAAAGAAAAATAAAGTACCTAACTTACGTCCTGCAAATGACATCTTAACTACTGAGCAGCTTAGTAATTCTCGGTTAGCAAAGATTAGCGGAACTCACGTTTTATTCCTAGTAAGTCCGCAAATATTAGCAGACAAGCACGCGACTCGCCATTTGGACTTTGTGACAAGATTAGGTGGTCAGAACGTATACGCAGATGGCATGTTGCGAGCAAAGTTCTGGACAGTTAACTTTTTTGACCCTTCTGATTGGTTTGTTAAATTCAGAAATATGGATTATGCCATGGAAAAGCTACAAGCTCGCACTAAAGTAGCTGTCTAGAAAATGAGTTAGATTGAAATTAGTGCTCGAAAGATAACATCATTAGGACGCACTATCTAACCCATATACTTTCGGCACTAAAAAGACCTTCTTTAAATTTAACTAGCAAGTGGCTAGGTACTTCTTCATCTAACTTCAAATGAAGATCGTTGCCTAGCCATATACGCTCTTTTTCGATGGAGAAGAATCCATCTTCCCCAATACCTACAACCTTAACATCCCCAATCTTTAAACCATTTATAACTATCTGACTGGTCATCACAGGAAGCTTTAAAACAGCCTCCCCTTGCCCCGTAACAGAGTCCTTTATATAGTGATAGTCAGAATCTTTATCATCTACCAATTCCAAAGACCCTTTAGACTCAAAGACATCCTCTAATCGGAGATTGTTTCTAAATAGCTTGCTCGCAGTAAATCCTTCTGAGAACGATATCAGTCGAGTTTTCCCGCTTATAGCGTCGCACTGAGCGATAACGGGAGGCATTGGTCCTTCACCGTCAGGATCTACAGCATATTGGCCTGAAGGCAGCGCAATGTGACTCGTTTTCTCTAGTATTTCATGACACATCCTTCTCCCCTCACTATCTAGCTTTTCAATGACCTGATCAAAACTAGGATACTCTTCAGCTATAGCCACAAAAGGAATTAACAAAGCTACCACCAATAATCTTTTCATCATCTTACCCAAACCTTGTCTATTTCAATATACCCTGAGCTTTCCATTAGAGTAATTTCACCATTACCATAATCAACAACATCTTCAATAACAATATCCTTTTTTATCCCCTGCTCGCCTTCTTCCCATATAACCACACTTCCATCAGCGTTATTGAATACAATCTTATTCCGCTTTCCTGTAATAACAGGCTTACTTCTAGCAATAATCTTAAGGTCACTAAAGCCATCAGGCATCACAAAAGAAAGGTAGCCGTCAGACTCTCCCGTAGAATAAAAACCCAATTTATCAATAGGCGTGTCCATATTTTCATCAAAAACCTTTAAGCCTTCTGATACTCTCCACCCTGACTCTTTCATTACCGCTTCATGAGACAATATTTTTTCATGTATTGCAGCAACATCTCCCCTGTCACGACCAAAATCAGCGAACAAAACCCATTCACCATCACATTGAACTTTCTTATCAACGCCATTAGGCAAGGTAACAATGTAGACATCATCACCATCAACAGAGGCTTCCTTTAAAAGCGAACTGTTACATTCTGCTACAGCAAGGAACGGAAAACAAAGGAAAGGCAAGATCTTTAAATTCATATGAGCACCCAGAATACACATTGGCTTTTTATTAAAAATAATCTATTATATTACCACATTTATGGTATTAGGCTTCTAATTATGCGTTGTTATTTATTGGCTGCAAGTGCAGCACTTCCATTCCTTCTTGCGACATCATCTCATGCTGATGAAAAAAGAGAATTTCGAGCTTTATCAGAAAAAGGGGCGAAAATAGTAGCATCAAGAACTTACAAAGGGCGTGAAGTAACGAAGTCCATGATTAAACGTGTCAATGACGTTGACTTAGCATATCGAGAACATATAAATCTCTATAAAGAAATGGCATCTTGCAAGGAAACAAAGAAAGATATTGTTACTTACACACCAAATGGGAAAATTGACTCAAAATATTCTTTAACACCAAAAAGGAAAGGTAAAGGGGAAGGTGCGCCTGACACTTGCATACTTGAAACATCAACAGTCAGTGAGGCCACTGTATGGGATGTTAGTTGCACATTAACAATGAAAGAAGCTAACACTATTTCTGATGAAGCAATCCTTTCCTACTCAAATGCAATAGAGCGCTTCAGGAACGATGGACTTTACTCAAACGTATCACCAAGCACTACGCTTTCTAAACTACAACAGACCAAATCATGCCAAATGAAAATTGACATGCAGTCGTTCGAGTAAATCTCAAAACAGGGCGTGCTTGAAACCACGCCCGTTTACTATTTTCTCATTATGTGATACAATAAAGAAAAAGGAGTATCTATGTATTTGAGAAAAGTATCTTTACTAATAGCCCACGATCCCTCTTGCAACTCTATTACAATTTTAAAATCAAACCTCGAAAATAGCGCTGACGTACCGAACAACAGCTTTCACTTTATTGATTCCAAACAAAGTTTTGATGTAGAGATATCGCTAGTGCTTCAAGACGAAGCCGCCGCGATAGGAATTCCTGAATTAAAAATGATAGAAAGCACTGATGGAATTGACTACTTTCAAGCATCTTTTTATCAGAATGCAGAGCAAAATAAACACGAACTTAAAGTGGCAATTTAGTTATCTTGACTATTCCTATAGAGTTGATATTTTAATATAACAACAACAATGGAGTTACAAATGTCAACTAGAATGCTCGGAACAGGGATGCCGTGTGGTCATCCCTTCTCATCTTCTCAAATAAAAAACATCTTTGAAACAAAAACAGTAACCTCCAGATGGAGACAAAGTTCTGAAATAAAAAAGCTATTCTCTAGAACTAAAAACGCAACACTAAAGGACGACACATTTCTTGCATTAAAGAGCATTAAGAAACATGGCCTGTCGCCTTCAAATATGGTATTGAGCTTACCATTTTTACGAAGTCACATACTCAGTGAGTGGAAATCACACTGGTCCGACTCTTGCGCCCCAGAACTGTATATTATCAATCAGTACTGCATGGCAAGGCATGGCAAGCCGTTTTATAGCCTTACAGAAGACTGTGTGAAAGAGGATATTGAAAAAAGTAGCTCTAGCATAAGTGACGATCATGACTTAGCCGCCCCCTCTGCATACTTTAAGCAGATATTGGAGGACGGGCCGCTATCACTAAATTCATTAATCGCTGACATATTTAGACGGATATCAGAGTGCCCTGATGATAAAATGGCACACCATGCTCTTTGGGCCGTATGCAGCAACTCAGATTGCTCACTCCCCATTCAATATGTACTTTTATCCCTTCCTGAAACTACAAAATATTATGACTTTCTCGATTGGTATGTTATTGACGATGTCTTTGAAGATGAAGACTGCTTTACCTCTCATAAAGTAGATTATTCCAAAGATCTTAACTTCTATAGCATATACCCCTCGGCAATACACAGTGGCTTCATATCTGTATCAATAAACCAATTCAGCGAGTTCATTGTCAGTGACATAGCCAGAAAAATTTTTGGAGATAAAGAAAAAAGCGTCTATCACTCCCATCAAAAGATTTCTGACCTCACCCCTTTAATCAATGCCATTTCAAGAACAGAAATGAATGTTAAGGTGTATCTAGAAAAATACTTCGAAGAGATAGTTAGCTTGGCACTAACGCCTCTTGAAGATTACATCTCTGAACGTGAGATTGTAGGTTCGAAAATAAAGGAGTTCACAGGCGAGCAACTTAAAAAACCAGCGTACTACTCTGAATTTAAAAAAGCACGCGAGTCCCTTGATAATAAGGAATTAGACAAGCTAGGAGTCGTAGTTGCATTAGAAGATAAAAGAGTTCACGCAATCGTTGAAAAAATAAAAGCTGCTCTTAAAAACCCCTTCGAGCATATTGAAGGAGAAGTCCAAGAATATAAATCTCTGTCAAACAATCCTATTAAACATAGAAAGAAGCTAGCAGAACTTCTTTCAAAGATAGATGAAGGCATAAAGCATTCGTTGAAAAATATTGAAGATGCGGATGATATTTTCAACTCAGCCATCGCAAAAATAAACGACATTCTTGAAGATTTTGAGATAGTAGATAAAAACGATGATAATGAAAGAATAACTGCCTTAGAAAGCAAGATAGACAGCCAGCATGACGAACTTCAAAAGAAGCAACAGGAAATAGAAAAGCTCAATAAAAAACTAACTGAAGCATCTGAAGCTAACGCCACACCTATACAGTTAGATGTCGTTTCCGACGAAATTAATGCCATCAGGTCACTTATTTCCAATAATGAGAATAACATCACACCAGAGTCCATATTATCCTCTATTTGTGCGTTGTTTCCTAACTCCATTGAAGTACTTCCCAGCGCTGAATCATCTGCCAAAAAAGTGCCCAACTTCAAACAAACCTCTAAAATGTTTGATATGTTAGTCACTCTTGTTTCATCTTATTTACCTACTGTTCTTTCTGGAAAACCTGACTCAGAAGCACGTAAATGCTTCGGCCCAAAGGCTTATGCTGCTAATGAGAGCAAGACCGTCAGCAATTCAAGTCGTCTCATGAAATACCGAACATTCAAACACAAGAACAAAAGCATTGTAATGGAACAACACCTCAATATAGGCACTGCACATGACCCATCACAAACCATGCGCATTTACTTTAAAATCATTGATAACAAAATAGTCATAGGCTATTCAGGAGAACACCTCCCAAATAATTGATTTTCGACAAAGGGTTCGATCAGCGAATCCTTTATTGACATTGCCTCTTATTTTTGATATTATTGATATAATCTTAATAATCACTAGTATGAATTATGTCTAAAACCATTCCGAGCGACTATGGTCACGATTGGACAGAGGGATGTGTCATCGAGTTTTGCGGCGAGTCTTATCGTATCCTTAAGAACTTTGGTGACTCAGGCTCTGTTGAATACCTTGATGGCACATTCGCTAGTAACAATTTCTACTGGGTCTTTCAGGGCGTACCCTGTCTACTAGTTAGCAAACCAGAGTAATTTATTATGAAAGTAGATACCGACTCTAACGTTTTAGAAGCTACAGCCATTCTTCTTCAGGTTTCCAGACGCATCTGTGCCGAACATGATGAGAGTGCCATTAATAACAATGCTAACCTTAGAAAAACATTAACAAAGAAAATATTGGAAGAATCTAAAAGCGTAAGTCCTGAAATAGACGCCGACACTTGGGCAAAGGCATCTCAAGAGCTACTAAAGAGATCATCATGAAAAGAACAAAGTACCATAGAACGTATCATCTGCCGTGGAGCCACCCCCATAAAGATGACAAAGCTTTTTCTTCATTACAGCACTTTGAAGGTAAGGAGGTTGTGGTACTTGAGAAGCTTGATGGCGAAAATAGCACTGTTTATTCTGACGGCTATCTTCATGCTAGAAGTTTGGACTCTGCACATAACATGACCCGTGATTGGATAAAGAGACTTGCATCTATAATACGATTCGACATCCCTAAAGGTTGGCGTTTCGTTTTCGAGAATGTCAATTATTTCCACTCTATTAATTACAATGAACTCGAAGGTTTTGCATACTTACTGTCTATATGGGATGAAAATAATACTCGTATAGGCTATGATGACATGATGGAATATGCAGAGATCCTTGACTTACCCACACCTGCATTATTATACCGAGGTGTATGGGATGAGACCCGTATTAGACATATAGCCGAAACAATGGACCTATCTAAACATGAAGGCTATGTTGTAACCCTTACGGAGCCTGTCCCAGAGGATGAAATAACAACTTCTATCGCGAAATTTGTTAGAAAAAATCATTGCCAGCCCAACAAAGATGGAATTGTAAAACACTGGCTAGAAAATACTTACCCGAATAATCTAAAAAGCGCGAAAAACGTAAAACCGCACTATATGGCATAATATGAAAAGCATTAATGATATATTAGAGCAAGAAATTGATTGCGGAAAGATAATTGAAATTTTCGGCGACCAATACCCTTTATTTAAACAGTTTGTAACTACTCAACAAGATCCAGAGTGGCATGCTGAGGGTAATGTTCTAGTACACACAAACATGGTAATAAAAGAGGCTTACCGACTTACAAAAAATGAGTCGAGTCATCTTAGCAACAGGGAAAAGGTAATCCTTATTCTATCGGCGTGCTTTCATGATTATGCCAAGCCCTTATGTACGCAATATCGAGAAATCAAAGGGAAAGAAAGGGTTGTAGCTCCTAATCATGAGTTCAGAGGTGCATCTTTACTTTTCAACCTTGATCCTCCTCTTGATCTTGAACCTGCGGACTGGCTTTCTGTTATTCAATTAACAGCATACCACCATATCCCTAAATTATTAGTCATCAAAAACAAACCAAAAAAAGACTACTTCAGGTTATCTAGACAAGTTCCAAGCATGGAACTTATTTATTATCTTGAAATGGCGGACATGCTCGGTAGAACCTGTAACGACAAACAGGATCAAATAGAAATACTTGAACTATTTAAAATAGAAGCGTCAGAATTAGGCATATGGAATTCAGACCCTTACAATGAATTCATCAATACCATAAAAGAAAACTTCCCTTGCCAAGCTGATGAATTCCATCAGCGCGTTTTGGAACACGCCAAAATACATCTAGAGGAAGAAAGAATACATATGCTCGAAGAAGAGATTCCCATTGCCTACAACTATATGGAACAGCCTCATGTAGTAATTCTGTGTGGCATTGCTGGCTCAGGAAAAAGCACGTGGGCGAACAATAACAAGACAGACTACTATCACATAGAGATGGACAAAATACGTGATGAGTTATCAAAGGGCCGCTCTAATCAATCGAATAACAGTGAGGTTCTTAGAGTAGCGCATGAAAAACTAAAATGTGCGCTTCGAGAGCGTAAAAATGTACTTTGGGATGCTACCAACTACCGCTACGACTTTCGAAAACGTATCATTGAAACAAGTGTTGCCTATGGGGCTTTTACAGAAATTATCGTCTTTCAAAAGCCTTTAAGTAGGCTATTAAAAGACAACAAAAGCAGAAAACACTCTGTGCCAGAAGAAGCTATTAATAGCATGGTTTTAAAATTTCAAATGCCTGAAATTGGCGAAGCTCATAAACTAACTATCATGCATTACTGATCTAATTACTACATAAATTAATTTTCATGTAGTATTATAACAACAATTACAACACCCAATGAGATTACCATGCGAAAAATCATTTTAACCTTCATCCTTATCTCCGCCATTTTAGGAGCGGTTGCTTATTTTTTTCTTTCAGCACCATCTGATAGTTCTACTGGTGTCGCTGATAATCGCCCTAACATGACTTCGTCAAAGGGCGACTCTACAGAGAGAGTAGAGGTAAGTAAGGATTTAGGTGAAGGTAGAGCATTGAATAACGAAGATGTCGCTTCAGACATGAACACCATTACCAACAAGCCTATTTCAAAAGTAGAAGTTATCAAAGCCAAAAAGAGCAAAGATGTAAAACATGATGAGGCAGCTAACAGCATAGTAAGCGCAATACTCGACACACTCTCAGCAGAAATTGTAGATACTAACTTAGAAAGCAACAGCATATCAGCAGGCATTAAATGGACCTCCAATATTCAGATTTTGAATGATTCGATATCCAGCTCTTTTGACTACAAAAAGAATACGTCAGTTCGCACCAATGACTACCCGAATATATTGATTAGCATTGCAATGCCTGACAATGATGGGACGGAATTAGACACCTTCAAAGCATTAACGGATAGTAAAATATCGCTCATTATGACAGCAGGAAAATACGAGGAAAAAATAACAATTGCATCAGCCCAAAAAGATGAGAGCGGAAAAGTAAAATATCTTCTTATGCCATCGAAAGACGCATTCCATAAAGAGTTATTTAGCAAAAGCGAAACTATGCCCATAACGATTAATGACATACCTAATGACGAAATTAAGCTCATAAGAGATGTAACATTAAGCATTGCTCTTGAAAGGTTAGACACAGGCAGAACATTTAGAACAACACTTGACAAAAAAGGCTTATAGATGAGGTTAATACTTCTCTTTTTATTTGTTTTTTTACCTTTCTCTTCTTCTGCCTCTCTTATTATTGTTCAAGGGGAGTGGAAGATGGTTTATAAAGACAAGGAAAAAAGAGAATATCACAAGAAAAGAGAGATATTGCTTTATAATGAAGATCGTCTTGTTAAAAGCTGCCATGAGTTCGAGTGGGGAGATACTGATAAATATCTATACCGTTCATAAACACTTACTCAAACCTGATCACAGGCTGATGGTCAAT